>Ga0307428_1000154_pt1 | contig 57458 bp, 50 predicted proteins | sample SalMarWE160240MG_FD_202161 | JGI IMG/M metagenome (GOLD analysis project Ga0307428, IMG submission 202161) | Salt marsh sediment microbial communities from the Plum Island Ecosystem LTER, Massachusetts, United States - WE1603-240 | ecosystem: Environmental > Aquatic > Marine > Intertidal zone >...
TCGCTGCACGGCCCACAGGGACCAGAATCGCCAACCGGCCCCCAAAAATTGTCCTCTTCGCCGAATCGCAATATCTTCCCAGCGGGGACACCGACTTCTCGCCAATAGGCGAAGGCTTCATCGTCGTCAAGGTAAATGGTTATCCAGAGCCGCTCCTCAGGCAGTTTCAAATACTTGGTAACAAAGTCCCAGGCCCAGAAAATAGCTTCTTTTTTAAAATAATCGCCGACACTGAAATTACCCAGCATCTCGAAGAAGGTAAGGTGTTTGCTATCACCCACCGAATCTATATCAGTGGTGCGAAAGCATTTTTGGCAGGAAGCTAATCGCCGGCCAGGCGGGGCCTCCAATCCCAGGAAATATGGCTTAATTTGCACCATGCCAGCGGTGGTCAATAGCAAAGTGGGGTCCTTGTGAGGCACCAAGGAAGAGCTAGGGATAATTGTATGTCCCCTATCCTGGAAAAAACTCAGAAAGGCTTGCCTCAGTTCGTCACCAGTCACTTACCAGTCACCTTCTTGATTTTAGAAGGTGCCAGCTTTAATGTCAATCAGGGTGTAAGAGAGCGTTTAGAAATGTCATTATGGGTGTAGCGGAGAATCTAGGGGCTCATCGCTACTGCTTGGGGTAAAATATCAGACATAACACTTACGTCAATCAGGAGTTTAGTTATTTCCCCTTCTTTGTGTAATCAGGACACCAGGTGGCGTTGGGGCGCTCAGGGCGATGACAAGCAGTTCTCCAATTCCATTTACAACTGTCACAGAGGAAAATATTCATGCCAAGGGTTTTTTTGACCCCCAGTTTGAATTTGTCTAGCCAGCTGGGGTTGCTTCGCTTCTTCACTTCGTTCGGAGTGGCAGACGGGGCAATAGTATTCCCTAGATATCCTTAGATAGAGTGGCTAAGAATTCAGCGTTATTCTTTGTCTTAGCTAGCCGTTCCAGGATCCTTTGTGTGGCCTCGCCGTGGTTGGGGGAATCGCTATCTATCATACTAATCACGCGCCTGAGCAGCCATACTTGCTTCAAGGTATTTTCATCCAACAAAAGCTCTTCCCTCCTCGTGCTGCTAGGCGTAATATTTATAGCAGGGAAGATCCTTCGCTCAGATAATTTTCTATCTAAGTGGAGCTCCATGTTACCTGTTCCTTTAAACTCCTCATATATGAGGTCATCCATGCGGCTGCCGGTATCCACGAGGCAAGTAGCAATAATGGTTAGACTCCCCCCTTCCTCAATGTTGCGAGCAGTACCGAAGAATCGCTTTGGGGGATGCAAGGCTGTTGAATCAATACCACCGGATAAAGTACGCCCGCTGGGGGGCAGGGCTAAGTTGTAAGCTCTTGTAAGTCTGGTAATGCCGTCAAGGAGTATGACCACATCTTTGCCCATTTCTACTAGTCTTTTGGCTCTCTCTAATGCTAATTCCGCTACCCGAGTCTGGCTTTCTACCGGTTCATCGAAGGTGGCAGCAATAACCTCGGCCTTAACTGACCTCTTCATATCAGTGACCTCTTCGGGTCTCTCTCCAATAAGGCAAACCATGAGGTGAATATCATTGTATTTAGTAGTTATGGCGTTGGCAATTTTTTGAAGAAGCACAGTCTTGCCTGCCTTAGGTGGTGATACAATAAGCCCTCTTTGCCCCCGGCCTATAGGTGTCACCATATCGATTAGACGAGTGGATAACTCATCTGACGTTGTTTCCAGATTGATGAGCTTGTTAGCGAAGGTGGGCGTCAACGAACCAAAATTGCGGCGCGTCCTTGCTAGTTCAGCGTCGAGTTCATTGATACTCTCTACTCGAAGTAAGCTGTAGTATTTCTCGCTTTCTTTAGGAGGTCTAGCCTGGCCACAAATAGCATCGCCGTCTCTTAAGTTGAAGCGGCGGATCTGGGAATTTGATACATAGATATCATTAGCACCACGCCGGAAAGTATCCTGTCTTAGGAATCCGTAGCCTTCGCTGATGGTTTCCAGGATGCCTGTTATAAACATATTTCCCTGCTGTTGTGCTTCCGCTTGCAGGATGCGGTGGACAAGCTCGGACTTCTTCAAAGCAGAGTGGCCGCTGATGCCATACTCCTTAGCTATCGCCTCCAGTTCATCCCGACTTTTGCTTTCTAGTTGCGCCATATTTGACATAATAGCCTCTTTTTGAATACCTTTCCTTTTTATCCCGATTCTATCGGGATGGTTTTGTAGGAGCTTTTACAATAATTCCTCTCTCGCCCATCACCTTCTTCCAGTCAGTTTTAAAACGCTCAATGCCGATATCTGTTAGAGGGTGTCGTATCATTTGTAGTAACACCTCATAGGGCACTGTGGCAATATGAGCACCGATTTTAGCTGCCGTTAAACAATGTTGAGGATGTCTGATACTAGCGGCGATAACTTGAGTAGGCAGTTGATAATAGTCCAGATATTCCACAATGTCAGCTACCACTTCCATACCATCCTCACCGATGTCATCCAATCTGCCCACAAAAGGACTCACAAAAGTTGCTCCTGCTGCTATCCCCAGCAAGGCCTGGTTCAAGGTGAAGCATAAAGTGAAATTCACCTTTATGTTTTCACCAGCCAGCACCGAAGTGGCTTCCACTCCTTTAAGGCTAGCTGGTATCTTAACCACGATATTCTGCGCCCATTTGGCTATTTCTCTGGCTTCGGCTACCATTCCTTGAGCATCCTGGCTCAATACCTCAGTAGATACCGGGCCGGGGACAATGGAGCAGATCTCCTTGACTAACTTCTGGTAATCAACCTTGCCTTCTCTCGATACAAGGCTGGGGTTAGTAGTTACCCCTGTAACCACTCCGAGTCTCACCCCGTGGCGAATATGCTCTATGTTGGCAGTATCTAAAAATATCTTCATTCTCTTAATTTAAAGGCAGGCTTGTCTGAGCGCCTTCAATAAGTGTCTCCTTGGCTGCTCCAATGAACCCCAGGAATAATGGGTGAGGGGAATCGGGGCGGGATTTGAACTCTGGGTGAAATTGGCAGGCAAGCATCCAGGGATGGTCTCGTAATTCAGTAATTTCCACTAATCTTCCATCTGGGGATAACCCAGAAGGTACAAGACCGGCTTCCTCTAATGGCTGACGGAAATGATTGTTAAATTCATAACGGTGGCGATGCCTTTCATAGACTACTTCGGTACCGTAGGCACAGGCTGCTCTTGTTCCCTCTACCAGATGGCAAGGATAAGTCCCGAGCCTCATGGTCCCCCCTTTTTGCTCTAGGCCACGCTGCTCAGGGAGCAGGTCGATGACAGGATAAGCGCTGCTGGCATCAAATTCAGTGGAATTTACCTTTTGGGTATGGAAAACATAGCGGCCAAATTCGATGGTCATAATTTGCATCCCCAAGCATAAACCCAAGTATGGGATCGCTCTTTCTCGGGCAAATTTGGCAGCTTTTATCATGCCTTCGATTCCGCGGTAGCCAAAGCCGCCGGGAACAACTATGCCCTGAACTTGCCCAAGCTTATCATCAGCCATGCCATCCAATTCCTCGGAATCTAGCCATGCTATCTTCACCTCGCGATTGTGCGCTAATGCTGCATGGTATAATGCTTCGCGCACGGAGTAATAAGCATCTCGGAGCTCTACGTATTTGCCTACCAATCCAATAATTACAGACTCTTTAGGAGCTTTCAGCCTGGCTACCATATCTCGCCATTCTTCCAGATTGCTTTTCCTGGCTTTTAATCTCAATCGGCTAACTATTAATTCCCCTAGCCCCGCATCCTCGAGCAGCAAAGGCACCTCGTAGATGGTTTCGCTGGTAACTAGGGGGATAACTGCCTCTCTGTCTACATCGCAAAAGAGCGATATTTTGTCCTTTACCCCTTCAGATATCTCCTTATCGCTGCGACACAGTATAACATCGGGCTGAATCCCGATCCTCCTTAATTCGTTTACGCTGTGTTGAGTTGGCTTGGTCTTTAGCTCATCGGTGGCAGCGATGTGTGGCAAAAAGGTGACATGAATATATAGAACATTATCCCTGCCTTCATCCTTTCTCATTTGCCTTATAGCTTCCAGGAAGGGTTGCCCTTCAATATCTCCCACAGTTCCGCCAACTTCAACAATAATTAGCTCAGCCTGAGATATTCCGGCTACTTCTCTTATCCGTCTTTTTATTTCATTGGTTACGTGGGGAACCACCTGAATTGTGCCTCCCAAAAAATCTCCTCGCCTCTCCTGTGCAATGACCGCAGAATAGACTTGACCTGAAGTGACGTTAGAAGCTTGGGTCAGCTCCACTCCAATAAACCTCTCATAATGTCCTAAATCCAAATCAGTCTCGGCACCGTCTTGAGTAACAAACACTTCACCGTGTTGGTAAGGGGACATCGTCCCCGGGTCAACATTCAGGTAAGGATCAAGCTTCTGCGCGGAGACACATATGCCGCGGCTTTTCAAAATTTTGCCGATAGAGGCTACTGAAATTCCCTTACCTACAGAACTAACCACGCCACCAGTAATGAAAATATACTTACTCACCGCTTATTACAAGAGTATAAAGAAAACCAAATCTTGTAGGTCGATCCTAAAAGGCGAAGCAAACCCGAGTTTCTTTCATTATAAGAAGTAGGATTCTAAATTGTCAAGTCTGCTTTGTTCCAATTGTTTGACACACTCTGCCTTGAATTTGGGCGCAGATTTTTTATATAAAAGGTAGCAGTGCTATAATAAGCATAGTAAAAATGTCTAGAAAATACATTCTGGCCTTCGTAATAATAATAGCGGTGGCATTAGGTATCGGTATTTGGGCTCTGTCCTTTTCCTCAACATCTAGCCCACCCCAGTCCAATAACTCAACCCAGCACAATGATCCCAATTGGACATTCCCCCCGGAGGGCGAGCCAGCTACTCCTTTGCCTTATTTCCCTCCGGTGGTTGCCGAGGTAATGCCCTCGGTGGTTTCTGTGACTACAGAGACGGTCGTCTCTTCTTTCTTCGGTCAGAGCACTGATTATGTTGCTGGGTCAGGGATACTTCTTGATGAGGAAGGATACATTGTCACCAACGAACATGTAGTTGAAGATGCCCAGAGCATCTATATAGAGTTGGCTGATGGTAGAACTTTTTCCGCAAATATAGTAGGGACTGATTCCTTGTCTGATCTTGCCGTGATAAAGATAGATGCCACAGATTTACCTTATGCCTGTTGGGGCGACTCAGGTTCACTATCTGTCGGCGAGTGGGTGCTAGCTATTGGCAATGCTTTGGGAGGAGGGGGTGGAGCAACCCAGGGCATAGTCAGCCGCTTAGATGTATCCGTTACCGTTGAGGGAAATACCCTTTACGGTTTAATTCAAACCACAGCGGCTATCAATCCGGGCAACAGCGGTGGTCCACTGGTGAACATGTCTGGTGAGGTGATAGGCATTACCAGCGTTAAGATAGTTGCATCCGAAGTGGAAGGCATAGGCTTTGCAATAAGCAGTGATGAGGCTAAGCCCATCATCCTGGAGCTAATTCGTTATGGTCACGTTACTTATCCCTGGCTAGGGGTAAGTGCAACTACTGTGACCCCTTTGCTAGCTGCGTCAGAAAATCTTTCTGTGGATAGGGGTGCACTTATTTTAGGGGTAATTGCTGGCGATCCCGCAGATGCTGCAGGGTTAAGAGAAGACGACATCATCATCCGCTTCGGGGGCCAGGGAATAAGCAGTATTGCCGACCTCGTCCGAGCCATTCGAGCCAGCGAAATTGGCGAAGAGGTAGAAATAGTCTTCGTTAGGGGCGAAGATATTAAAACAACCTCAGCTCGACTGGTAGAATACCCGACTTCCTAGGAAGAACAAATCCTAAATCCTAAGCTCTAAATCCTAAACGAATTCAAATTTCAAGCGTTCTAAAATTCACAACCGTTCTGGTCATTTGGGTTTTGAATTTTGACACTGTTTGGTGTTTCGTATTTAGTGCTTAGGATTTGTCTTTTTGATTGCTAAAGAGACCTCGCTGTTCGAGATACGGTGTTTCTCCCCATAAGCCTCATCAGGAGGCAAAACATCGATAAGCTCCTGAGATAATGTCTCCTGTTTAATATAGTCGGCAAAAGTATTTATTACTTGCTTGATGAGTGGTTCCTTCGTCTGATAATAAGTGATTATGTGGTCTGTGATATCAAACTTGGCATTGCGCCGCATATTTTGAAGATGGCGCACAAGCTCTCTACTTACTCCCTCGGCAATTAACTCAGGTGTCAATTCAGTACTTATGGCCACCCGATATCTGGCGTCGTTAGCTACACTGTAATCTGGCGTGGTTGAAGGAAATTCCTCCCGTTCCTTTGCTTCACTCAATACGACGAGTTGCTTAACATTTATCTCTTCCATTACCTCAGTAGCTAAGTTTTTTAAAGCTTTCCTCTCCCCTTCGGTCTCTACCCCGACTACGGCTTTGTCCAGTGGCTGGCGCACTTTAATCCCCGCCTTAGCTCGTGCCGCCCTGCCCAAGCTGGATATTTTCATAGCTAGCTCAACATCGCTATTTAGCTTGTCATTGATTTTGGTCTCATCCGCTATGGGGAAATCGGTTAGATGAACGCTTTCTCTAGCTTCAGGATTAACAGAGCGAAATAGATTCTGATAAAGCTCTTCAGCAATAAATGGCACAAAGGGAGCCAACAATTGAGATAGAGTCATCAGACATTGATGTAGCGTAGTATATGCGGCCAATTTATTGGCATCGCTCTCGCTTTTCCAGAACCGGCGGCGGTTTCTTCTGACATACCAGTTAGAGAGATTATCTATAAATCCCTCAATCCTGCGCGTCGCAGAGGTAGGATTGTAGCTATCCATTAATTTCGAAACCTCGCTTACGAGCTGATTAAGTTCTGAGCTAATCCAATTGTCCAGCTCCGTGAAGGCTTTTGGTTGATCGCTGTCAGCCGTCGAGGGCTGGGGAACAAAGCGATCGATATTGGCATAAAGGATAAAAAAGGAATAGATATTCCACAAAGTAAGGAAAAATTTACGTATCGTCTCTTCAAGCATCTTAGTGGAGAAACGATGGTTATCTTCTCCTGTAGTAGAAACCAGCATATACCACCTTAGAGCATCTGCACCATAGTTATTAATCACTGCCCAGGGATCAATTACATTGCCTTTGGACTTACTCATTTTGTCACCCTGAGCATCGACGACGTGCCCTAAGCAGATGACGTTTTTAAAGCAAGGACGATTGAAAAGTAGAGTAGATATGGCATGTAAACTGTAAAACCAGCCCCTGGTCTGGTCTACAGCCTCGCAAATAAAATCGGCGGGAAAATTCTGCTTGAACTTATCTTCATTCTCGAAGGGATGATGCCACTGAGCTACCGGCATAGCCCCGGAGTCGAACCAGCAATCAATTACTTCGGGGACGCGTTGCATCTTGCCACCGCACTTAGGACAGGCAAAGGTAATTTCATCCATATAAGGGCGGTGTAAATCCAAGGGCGTGGTCAAGCCACTTAGCTTCGACTGCGCCATTAATTTGTCTACTCCGCCGACACACTCATAATTGTCACAGGAAGGACAGCGCCAAATATTGAGCGGAGTCCCCCAATATCTCTCTCGGGAGAAAGCCCAATCAACGTTATTCTCCAGCCAGTCGCCAAACCGACCATGCTTAATATAGTCCGGGTACCAATTTATTTCGGCATTGCCTGAGACAAGTTCTTCTTTTACCGCTGTTGTCCTGATATACCAGGTCTGCTTGGCATAGTAGAGGAGAGGTGACCCACATCTCCAGCAGAAAGGGTAGGTATGGGTAATCCTCTCGCTGCGATAAAGCAACCCACGGGACCTTAAATCATCAAGGATGTCTTTATCGGCATCTTTGACAAATTTGCCTGCACCTGGTAAATCCAGCTTCCCTCGTGCTGGCCGAAGAGTCACTGGAGATTCAGTTCTCTGAATATATTCCCGTGCCTTAGGTGTAAAACCTGTCACTAGATTAGTCGTTACCATCCCATTCAACTCCACAGTATGAACGAGTGGTAAATCCTCCCTCTCGCCTACTTCAAAGTCTATCTCACCATAAGCCGGGGCTATGTGTACAATTCCCGTCCCCTCCTCCAGGGACACAAAATCACCCTCAATAACACGATAAGCTTTCTCATCTCCCTTGATGTAACGAATGTCAATATTGTTATATAAGGGTTCATAGTGTACCCCTACCAAATCGCTACCTTTCACCTCATTTACCACCTTATATCCACTTAACCCTGCCTGCTCAAGTAGAGCATCGGCCAGAATGAGGTATCCATCATCTACCTTCACCACAGCGTAGTCGGCATCTGGTGCAACCGCCAAAGCCGTATTGCCCGGCAGAGTCCATGGCGTGGTCGTCCATGCGAGTAAATAAGTTGCTTTACCGCGTGAGAGTTCATAGAGTCTCTTTTGCTTGGCAGTCTCAGATATTGGTGATGGTTCCACCCTAAACTTTACATAAACCGATGGGTCTTCAGCATCTTTATAGCCCAAAGCCACCTCGTGAGAACTGAGGGATGTGCCACATCTAGGACAATGCGGGGTTACTTTATAGCCCTGATAAATTAAGCCTTTGTCCCATAGTTCTTTTATTATCCACCAGCAGGATTCAATATAGTTATTGTCTAAGGTTATATAAGGATGCTCCATGTCTAACCAGCAGCCAAGGCGCTCGGTCATAGTCTCCCACTCTTTAATATATTTGAAAGCGCTTTGGCGACAATGGTCATTGAATCGAGCCACTCCATATTCCTCAATTTGAGCCTTACTAGTAAGGGCAAGGGAACTTTCCACCTCCAGCTCGACGGGTAAGCCGTGGGTATCCCACCCTGCCTTTCGTGGCACATGATAACCCTTCATCGCCTTGTACCGGCAAACGACGTCCTTATACAGACGAGACAGTGCATGATGAACTCCCGGGCTACCATTAGCTGTGGGTGGGCCTTCATAAAAGGCATAATGTGGCCCCCCCGCTCTTGCCTTGATGCTCTTGTTAAAAATTCCCTGCTCTTTCCAGAAGCGGAGGATATCTTCTTCGAGTTGGAGAAAGTTAGTCTTGGTGTTTACTTCCCGGAACATGGCTAACCCTGTCTCAGTAAAATAACCACCTTCCTGCTCTCACCTTCACCTATGCTCTGAGTCGTTATATCGGGATTATCAGCTAGAGTTAAATGAACGATACGGCGTTCGTCAGCAGGCATTGGCTCCATGGTTATGGGAAGACGTCTTGATTTCACCTGCTCAGCTAGATATATGGCCAATCTTTGCAAGGAATCACGACGGTGTTTTTTGTATCCGGCAACATCGACTGTTAACGGCAGCCATGCCTTTAGTCGTCTAACTACTATGAGCTTGGTAATATATTCCAAGCAAGCTAGGGTCTGACCTCGCCGACCAATCAAGATACCCAAATCGTCACCCTTGATATCCAAAGACAGAGGTATCTCGTCGGATAGTACTTCAACCTTGCCTGTTACATCCAGCAATCCAAGCAGCGTATCTAAAATTTCTGTGACCACTTGAACAACATCACCTTCCAACGGGGTTAGTGGAGTTACCCTGATTAAAGCCTCTTTGCCTTTTGCTCCTGAACTCTCCGGCTCCTCTTCTCTAACAACCTCTACCTCAAATTGGTCTCGGCTCAGCCCTAGCTGTGCCTCTGCTTTCTCTATCGCCTGTTCTACCGTCGTAGCTACTATCTCAATCCCTTCCATAGTTCGATTTCCCTTCAGCAATTTGCTTTATTGCCAACATAATTTGCGTCGCCTCTGCAATACTGGTTTATTTTCCCTTCACTGCTTTGCCCGAAATGGAGAGCGGAATTGAAAGTAACCCCAGCCACCAGTGACAAAATATTGAGTTATAATACCAATTATATTGGAAACTGCCCAGTAGAGAGCCAGGCCACTAGGGAACAGCAAGGTGAGGAAGCCAAACATAAGAGGCATCATCAGCGTCATCATCCTCTGCGTGGACTCTTGCCTGGGGTCAACGGTTGGTGCTTGGGTCATCTTTTGTTGTACCCACATTGTGCCACCAACTATGATGGCTAAAATCCAATATGGGTCAGGTTGTCCTAAGTCGAGCCATAAAAATTTACTGTTCAATGGAATCGCTTGATTCACTATGCCCCAGGAGTAAAGACGACTAGCTAAACCAAGTAAGTTCTCGGGCGTGGTAGCCAGAGCTCTCATGATGGCCTGATAGAGGGCAATCCAGATAGGGAGCTGAATCAACATTGGCCATAAGCAGCCCAGAGGGTTTACCCCGGCTTCCTTATAAAGCTTCATCATTTCTTGCTGAAGCTTTTGCTGATTTTTACCATATTTCTTCTGCAATTCTTGAATCTTCGGCTGCATATCCTGCAAAGCCTTAGTGGAATGGAGCTGGCGCTTGGTAAGGGGCCAGGAGACTAAACGAATGATAACGGTAAGGACAATGATTGCTAAGCCGAAACTACCACCTAAAATATGGCTCAAGGCAATCAACACGTTAAGTACTGGGTTACCTATAATTAAATACCAAATATCTCCGGGACTCATCAGACGCTACCTTCACCGTCAATAGTCAAGTTGACTTTCCATCTCACCCCCCCCATATCAATATCCACAACATATATCCAGTTATCTTCACCTCGGATATAAACTAGACCTTCTTGGGCACAAAAAGAACTTCTAACATCAGCACCAATTGGGATAATCTCCAACGGCACTGCCTCATCTCCAAACTCGGCGCTGAGGGCAAAAACATATACAGTGCCTGATTCATCAGTTACTATTAGTAGATTATCCATAAAAACAGGCGAGGAAACTATAGGGTTTCCAGCATCAAATTCCCATAGCTTTCCCCCTGTTTTTGCCTCAATAGCATAAACTTTGCCATCGAGGCAGCCAGCATAAACAATGTCTTCATTGGCTATAGGAGATGCCCAGAACCAATTATCGGCTGGTTCTTCCTGGGGAAATTTCCACATTGGCACATTACTACCCATTTTTACGGCATAAAGATATCGGTCAAACGAACCCAAAAATATAGTATCTTCGTAAATCACTGGTGAAGAAACAAAACCTGACTCTAATTCAAAAGACCAGTCCAATAACTCCCCCGTTTCTGAAGATAAAGCATAGATATGACCATCATAGGTACTGACATAAAGGGTATTACCTTGAATTACCGGGGAGGTCCATAGCTTTCTATGTTTTTCGTCTAAGACCTTTGATTCCCAATTTAAATCACCGAATTCCCTATCCAGAGAATACACCCTGCCATTGGAGCTATTTACATATATGGTATCATCGCTTACTAATAAGTCGGCTACTATGGCATTGCTTTTTGCATTATCTATGGGACAATCCCACTCCCATTCACCATACCCCCGCTGAGGAAAGGTCAAATTCTGGCTTCTAGCCAACATGTTCAATGCCAGAACTTGACCACTGTAGGTGCCAATGTAAACTATATCTCTATCTACAACCGGTGTACCATATATAGCAGTTGTAATTGATGTCTGGCCACATGACAAACCGCCGGAGGGTGCGGTGACCGGGGCGGTGGAATAAGACCATTCTAGATTTTCAGTCGACGAATTTATCGCCACAACCCTGCCATCTCTAGTGCCGGCATAAATAATGCCGTCGTGAAATGCAGTTCCTGCCCATCCTCCTGCTGTCTGGGTTCCCCATGGAGCACAAGAAATCAGTGTCAGGGGTAAAAGAGCAATTACAACAAGGAATAATATCTTTGGTTGCTTCATTCTACAGTTTAAGGTACTGGGTCGTAGCCCCCTTCAGAGAAGGGATTACAGCGCATTATCCTCTTGGCTGCCAGCCAGCTACCTCGGGCAAACCCATATTTTTTAATTGCCTCAAAAGCATATTGAGAGCATGTAGGCTTGAAACGACAAGCAGAAGGGAGCATCTTCGACACTGTGTTCTGGTACAATTTAATTAAATCCAGAGCTAATTGAGACATTCGTTACTCTCCAACAATTGCGCCCGAGCTAAAAGCTTGGTTACTGCCCTCTCTAGCTGGTGATAGTCGATATTGACTGCTACAGGCCGAACAATGAAGACGATATCCCATCCCGGCCTGAGCAATTGCAGTCTCATTATTTCCCTGAGTAACCTCTTCAAGCGATTACGCTGCACTGCCTTACCTACCTTTTTGGTCACGGAAAAACCATATCGGCTTAGACTTAAACCATTGGGCATCGCCTTCATCACTAGCAAGTTGGTTGCCCATACCTTGCCTTGTCGATAAACTAAAGTATATTGGGCTCTATTAGTTAAAAAACGAGGCTCCTTCACAGGATAGAGTTAAACTGGGGTCAGCCTATACCTCCCCTTAAGGCGCCTTGCTTTAAGCACTCGTCTTCCAGCGCGAGTGGCCATTCTAGCACGAAAACCTAAGCTGCGCCTCCGGGAAATTTTCTTCGGTTGATAAGTCCGCTTTGGCATTCTTCAAACTGTCGAACGGTATAGGCCTACGCCTCCTGTTTTCCAAATATGGCTTGGTGCGTAAGGTAACATAGCGAGATAACGAGCCCTCTTTATAGCTTGTGCTAGGCTTCTTTGGTGTTTAGCACAGGTTCTGCTTCTCCGCCGCGACACAATCTTGCCCTGACTGGAAATATAGCGAGATAACACAGAAACATCTTTGTAATCGATTTTCATCTTCCCTTTGCAAAAAGGACAGACTGCTGGCCTGGCGATGAAGTTCCTCGTACCTCTTACTCTTCTAGTATTAGCTACTCTTCCAGTATTAGCCAAATCTCTTTCTCCTTATATTTTAGTCAAAGGGTAAATCTTCGGGCTCAAGCCCCCCTTCCTCGGGAAGGGAAGTCGAAGCCACTCTGTCGAGGAAAATTACTCGGTTTGCTGACACTTCAAGGCTCGTACGCATTTGCCCATCTTGCCCTTCCCAGTTTTGGGAACTTAACCTCCCTTCAACATAAACTCGCTTCCCTTTGGATAAGAATTGATTACAGCTTTCAGCTTGCTTGCCCCAAACGCTAACCCTAAACCATTCTGTTTCTTCCCTGCTCTCTCCGGAAGAAGTAGTGTAACGACGATTAGTAGCCATACGAAAAGAGGTGACTGCCTTTCCATTGGGCGTGTACCTCATCTCAGGGTCACTACCTACGTTGCCAATGAGCATTATCTTGTTTAAGCTCGCCATATCAATCGTCCGCCTTTACCACAAGATATCGCAGAATGTCACCCGAAGCACCGATTTCCCCTTCAAATGCCTTAACCGAATTTGGCATTAACTTAAAGCGAGCTAGAACATAATCAGCCTCCATAAATTTCCTTATAGGGTAAGCTAGCTTTCTTCTCCCCCAGTTTTTTATCTCTTCCACTGTCCCACCGCGGCTATTAATGGACTTAGTCACCTTGTCTAAAATTTTAGACACGCCCTCTTCGTCAACTTCGGGACTAATTATAGCTACTAGCTCATAATCATGCATATCCAGATTTTATACCACAGAGAATAAAATGGCAACAAGGCCTACGTTTTAGCCACCTGCTATATCTCGCAGCTAGAATGTTAAGTAAGGCCAGTGTTATAATTCTACCAATGAAAGTATCTGAGTTGGGAGAATTTGGCCTAATTAACCTCATATGGAGCAGCAGCGCTAGGTATGAAAATTCTGGACGCACTCCATGGCAAGAAGTTTTAGTGGGCATTGGTGATGACGCTGCTGCTTGGCAAAGCGGCAATCATATCCAGTTAGCTACTACAGATACTTTAGTCCAAGATATACACTTTGACCTAGACGTCATTAACTGGGAGGAATTGGGCTGGAAAGCACTGGCTGTAAATCTAAGCGATATAGCTGCCATGGGCGGTATTCCCAAGTTCGCTTTGCTTTCTCTGGCACTGCCTGGCGAACTGGAGGTGGAGGACATCTCTAAATTTATTAACAGCATGATGCATCTGGCCAGGGAATTTGGAGTGGCTATAGTTGGAGGTAATGTAGCTGCCGCTCCCAATGTAGTTATCACTGTAACAATCATAGGCTACTCCAAAGACAAAGCGATACTTAAGAGGTCAACAGCTTCTTCCGGGGAACAAATAGCTGTCACGGGATACCTGGGATTATCGGCAGCCGGCCTGGAAATGTTCAAGGGGAAAACCATCTCAGATCCTGAAATAAGCAATATCCTGAGACGGGCTCACTTTAAGCCCATGCCAAAAATAAAAGAAGGGCAAATCTTAATCGAACAAGGAGTTAAAACCGCTATAGATATAAGCGATGGGCTTGTTGCCGACCTTGCCCATATATGCGAATCCAGCAAAGTCAGCGCTAAGATAAAGATAAAACAAGTGCCAGTACACCCTTTGGTCACAGCAAATTTCCCTAACTACCAGGAGTTGGCTTTATGTGGTGGGGAGGATTATGAGCTTCTTTTTACCGCTGATGAGGCCACTGTTGCCCGGGCTAAGCAAGCCCTAAACTGCCCGGTGACTGTAATCGGTGACATAACCGAAGAAAAGTTACCAGCACGAGTGACTGTAGTGGATAGCAAGGGGAATATTATCCCTTACAAAAAAGGGGGCTGGGAGCACTTTAAGAATGGAGTCCCTGAAGTTAAATTCGCATAGCCCTGAACAAACTCAGCTTTTGGGAAGCTATCTGGGGGAACTAGCTCAAAAAGCTGATATTTTCCTTCTCACAGGTGAGTTGGGAACGGGCAAAACTTGTCTTGTCCAGGGCATCGCTCGTGGGATGGATGTAAAAGAATATGCCTTCAGTCCCTCTTTCGTCATCCTTAGGGAGTATCATGGTCGACTTCCCTTACACCACATTGATTTCTATCGCCTGGATCACATTGAGGAAATTGCTGACCTGGGGCTGGAGGAGTATTTTTACGGCGATGGAGTCTGTGTGGTTGAATGGGCGGAGAAGGGGCTGCAGGTAGTACCCCGGGATAATTTGCTTATCACAATGCATTATATTCCTGCCTCCGAGACAGGGCGGTCTATTTGCCTGAAACCTCAAGGCGAGCGTTACTATGAACTAATAGAACAACTCAAAACAAGAGAAGGAATCGTGGCTCTGAATGCGAAATGCTAAACCTTTTAACTTTTGCTCTGTCACTTTGCATTTTTCCTTTCACTCTCTTCATTTCAGCATTTCAGCAGGATTTGTTTAGAGTATTAGAAATTAGATTAATTATATGGAATTAACTATAGATACTTCGTCCAGTATTGTCAGCGTTGCTTTATCTCATAGAGGTGAGGTATTGGCTGCGCTAACCTGGCAAACAACACAAAACCATACAATAGAACTGTTGCCGAATTTAGTTTGCTTGTTACAACAAGCCAGGGTGGAGCTAGGCTCTATAGAGGCAATCATCGTAGCTAAAGGTCCAGGAAGCTTTAATGGTCTTCGAGTAGGCATGAGCACTGCTAAAGGGCTAGCTTCGGCTTTAAATATTCCTTTGCTTGGTGTAAACACATTAGAAGCTGAAGCCTATCACTTTGCATTTACTGGGCTGCCTCTGCGCCCCATTCACAAATCTGGTCGCGGGGAAATAGCTACTGCCCTTTACCGGCAAAAAGATAATGGATGGCGGTGCTTGGAGGCAGAAAATCTAACCACGGTTAAAACTTTGTGCCGTCGAATTAAGCAAAAAACGCTCTTTTGTGGTGAAATTCCTCCTGACATAATAAGCGAAATACAGCAGGACCTGGGCAAGCAGGCTATAATTTCCCAAAGTAATATCTCATCTCGCGCTGGCTCTCTGGCTATATTAGGTTGGCGAAAATTGAGCAGAGGAGAAAAAGATGACCCGGTTACCCTACAGCCATTATACCTTCGTCCGCCTCATATAACCAAGCCCAGGGATAAAACACCCCGTTTGTCACTCTGAGTTGAGCAAGGGATACAAGGAAATGGAAATCCACAGATTAGATGCTGAGTACACAGCAAGGCTTTGTTTTGCCTGTAGCCCGGAGAATCCTATAGGGCTAAAGTTGAAACCTGTTCACGATGGGGAAAAAGTCACCGCGGAGTTCACCGCCGGGAAGTTTCATCAAGGCTGGAATGATGTGGTTCACGGCGGTATTCTCTATACCCTTCTTGATGAAGTAACTGCTTATGCCATGCTTTGCCATGGGATTGAGTTTGGCGTTACTGCCAAGAGCGAGATAAAATTTAAACAGGTAGCGCCTATCAATGAGCCAATCCAGGCTTCTGGCTGGGTCACTAAACTAACAAAACGGCTGGTGGAAACTAAAGGAGTGCTCACTTTCAAGGATAATACAGTCATAGCCGAGGGCGATTTCTTATTTTATGTCTGGAGACAGTCCAAAAAGACAATTCTTTGGGACATGGATGGAGTTATTGTCGATTCCTATTCCTTCCACTTTGCTGCCTGGCAAGAGGCCTTTGCTAAAAGGGGGATAAAATTCACCAAAGAAGATTTTACCAAGCTCTTTGGCACCAGGAATGACTTCATAATCGGTAGCATTATGGGCAGGGAACTCTCTGAAAGAGATGTCAAAATCATGGTACAGGAAAAAGAAGAAAATTTTCGACGGAAGGCAAAGGGAAGCATAAGGCCATTTCCCGGGGCAGTAGGACTGCTGAAGGCAATAAAGAAGGGGAATTTCAAACTAGGCTTGGTTTCTTCAGCGCCCAAGGAAAACATCGACTTGGTCCTCGGTGAGCTTGATTTGGAAGGAATTTTTGATTGTGTTGTTTTTGGTCAGGAAGTATACGAAAGCAAGCCCGGTTCTCAGATATATCTTTTAGCCGCCAGGAAACTAGAAGTGACACCTAGCGATTGTGTGGTAATTGAAGATTCTCCCTTGGGAGTCAGAGCAGCCAAAACCGCGGGGATGAAATGCCTGGCCATAGTCAATACACACCCCCGTCAAAAGCTCGAGGAAGCTGACAAAGTAGTTGACTCTTTAGAAAAAGTAGATTTGATCACCCTGATCACGAAGGTTTAGAAAGGAGCCGATTGAACATGGAGAAAAGTTTAGTTCTTATCAAACCTGATGCCATGCAACGGGGATTGGCCGGGGAAATCATTTCCCGCATGGAAAAGAAGGGGCTTAAAATCGTAGCTATGAAGATGTTGCATATGGATAAAAATTTGGCCCAACGCCACTATTCCATCCATAAAGGAAAAGCTTTCTTCGATGATTTGGTAACTTTCATTACCTCCAGCCCAGTCATCGCCATCGTCTTCCAAGGTAAAAATGCCGTGGAAATAATACGACAAATGATGGGAGAAACTGACCCTGCCAAAGCCCACAAGGGCACTATCAGAGGCGATTTTGGCATTGATATTGGACATAACTTAGTACATGGTTCTGATTCACTGGAGAATGCCTCGAAGGAAATAGACTTATTCTTCTCAGCAGAGGAAATTTTCAACTATGACCGGGAGCTAGATACGTGGATCTATTGAATTCTAACCACCGGGGTCGCCTTGTCCCATAATTTATCCAGTTGATAATAATCCCGCTCTAACGGGGCAAATATATGAACAATAACCGAACCAAAATCACCAAGCATCCAACCTGAGTCAGGAGTCCCTTCATTATGATGAGGTACGACGCCTTTAGTTTTCAATACTTCATCAATACCCTGCCAGATAGCTTCAATATGCCGCTTGGTATCTCCAGTGCAAATGACAAAGTAATCAGCGAAAGAGCACAGGGCTCTAACGTCCAGCATAGCGACATCCCTTGCTTGCTTCTCTGAAGCAAGTTCGGTAACCAAACGCGCTATTTCCTCCGCTTCCAGAAAGGCACTAACCTCCTTTTATATTATACCACTTATGGCAACACTTGACCAAAGACTATCTCGCCATGTATATTTTGAAAATAATGTAGCCGGTATCAAAAATCTACTGCAAGACTACTCCGCTTGCAAAGTTGAGATGGAATTTTTCAGTCTGCTATATATTTGCTATAATTAAAACGAGGATAAAGATATGCAAGCAAAATGGTGGCGTAGCGGGTTCTTTTACCTACTGCTTCTAGCAGTAGTATTAGCTCTGGTATTCGCTATCATGCCTCATGAAGGGCCTGAGGAAGTAGCCCTAGCCGAGTTTGTTGGGAGTGCTAAACAAGGAGAAATTGACACCATAAAGCATGATGGTGAGACTCTGACTGGCTTAACAGGTGGTAAGGATGGTAAGGCCATAATTACAACGGTATTTAAGGCTGATACCGATGCCGTGGTCGATTATCTGGGAGAGGAAGGGGTAAACCTAGGAGCAGAAGGAATAGAGTTCTATGCTACAGCTGGTGGCTTTGATTGGGGAACGATAGCACTAACAGTCATTCTGCCCATTGTACTGCTTGGGGCATTATTTTACTTCTTATTCTTCCGTGCCGCCCGTGGCGCTGGCACACAAGCATTTAATTTCAGCAAAAGCCGTGCCCGATTAAATATCGACAAGAGGCCCGATGTAACTTTCGCCGATGTTGCTGGAACAGATGAGGCAAAAGAAGAGGTTCAAGAAGTAGTGGAATTCCTCAAGTCCCCCCAGAAATTCCAGACACTGGGGGGACGCATACCCCGAGGAGTGCTCTTGGTAGGGCCACCAGGAACAGGCAAGACCTTACTAGCCAAAGCTATAGCTGGAGAAGCCAAGGTGCCTTTTTTCTCTATTAGTGGCAGCGAATTTGTGGAGATGTTTGTGGGCGTCGGTGCCGCCAGGGTCAGAGACCTGTTTGAACAAGCCAAGCGTAATGCACCATGTCTCGTATTTGTTGATGAAATCGATGCCGTAGGCCGACACCGTGGTGCTGGCTTAGGTGGAGGACACGATGAAAGGGAGCAGACCTTGAATCAAATTCTGGCTGAAATGGATGGCTTCGATACCAATGCCAACATCATTGTCATAGCCGCCACCAATCGCCCCGACATCCTCGACCCGGCTCTTCTGCGCCCCGGTCGTTTTGACCGCCACATTGTCATTGACTTACCCGATATGAAAGGCCGCAAGGCTATTCTAGAGGTACATGCCAAGGGCAAGCCGTTGGCCAAAGGAGTCGACCTCGAAACGGTAGCTAAAGAAACGCCGGGATTCAGCGGCGCTGACCTTGCTAACTTAATCAATGAAGCAGCCATCTTGGCTGCGCGGCGCAACCGTCAAGATATCACACTAAAGGAGCTTGAAGATGCCGCCGACCGCACTATAGCTGGACCGGAAAAGAAAAGCCGTATAATAAGTTCTAAAGAAAAGGAAATCATTGCTTACCACGAAAGTGGCCATGCCTTGACCGCCAGGATGTTGCCTAATGCCGACCCTGTGCATAAGATTTCTATTGTCGCCCGGGGGATGCTGGGGGGCTGGACACGCTTCCTGCCAACCGAAGACCGCCATTTATGGACTAAGTCTCAGTTTGATGATAGATTGGCAGTAAGCTTGGGCGGACGTGTCGCCGAGGAAATCACCTTCGGGGAAATGACTACCGGTGCCCAGAACGACTTAGAGCAAGCAACTAAGCTAGCTAGAAAAATGGTCACCGAGTATGGCATGAGTGAGAAATTGGGTCCGCGGACTTTTGGTCAAAGGCAGGAGCTTGTCTTTCTCGGTCGTGAGATAAGCGAACAGAGGGATTACAGCGATAAGGTAGCTCAAGAAATCGATGAAGAAGTGCACAATATTATCCAGCGGGCCTACAAAACCACCAGGAAAATTCTGACCGCGAACCAAGAAAAACTAAAACTGCTAGCTGAAGAGCTTATAGCTCATGAAACTCTGGATGAACCTGAGCTCGACAAAATATTTGAAGGCTTAGCACCACAGGTAACCCCTAGCTAAATCAGAAAGCAAAGGTCAAGTCAAGATTCAAATTTTTTGATTTTCTTTTGGGGAGCCAAGCCGACTACTTTCTTTGGCGACAATATCTTCATCTAGCTTGACAAATAGTGGTTGGGGTTGGCGAAGTTTCTGCCCCGGAGGTAAAAACTGAACTTTCCAGCCTACTTCCTCCACACTATCATCAAATCCAAGGAAGGAATGAAGTTTTTCGGAACTGAAGGGGAGGAAGGGATAGAAAACAGTTTTCAATGCTGCCAGCGTAGAGAGGACTGTATAGACGGATTTAGCTGAAGTCTCTCGTTCCGTTTTGATTGTCTTCCAGGGAGCTTGTTCGTCAAGGTAACGATTAGCTTCCTGGGCTAGAGACATAGCCTCTTTGACCGCCCCTTTAAACTCACAACGATAAAGCAACTTATCCACACTGTCTAGCGTAACTTCAGCCTTGTGAAGCAAGCTCTGGCTGTGTTCATCCAGTTCACCAGGTGCCGGCACGGCTCCATCGAAATTGCGATAAGCAAAGGTTAGAACACGATGAGCTAAATTACCATAGGTGGCTACCAACTCATTGTTATTACGACGAAGGAATTCACGCCAGGAAAAATCGCTGTCCCCAGTCTCAGGCATATTCACTGCCAAAGTGTACCTCAAAGGATCTGCCTCATACCGTTCCAGGTAATCATGCAGCCAGATTGCCCAACCACGGCTGGTAGAAAGCTTCTTGCCTTCGATAGTCAAAAATTCGTTAGCTGGAACATCGTAAGGAAGGTTCAAGCCGCCATAACCCATCAACATCGCCGGCCAAATAAGGGTATGGAAAAAGATATTGTCCTTGCCAAGGAAATAAAAACTCCTGGCATCGCCTTGCCAGAAAGCTTGCCAGGCAGTATCATCCCCCTGCAATTTTGCCCATTCCTTGCTTGCCGATAGATAACCAATGACTGCCTCAAACCATACATAAATACGTTTACGCTCAAAGCCTGATTGCGGCACAATTACTCCCCAATCCAAATCACGGGTAACCGCCCTGTCTTTTAATCCTTCATCCAGAAATTTCCACGTGGTGCCAAGCACACTACGCCGCCAGTGAGTCTGCTCTTTTGTCCAGTCAGTCAACTTGTCCTGAAAAGAAGAAAGGCGCAAAAAGAAATGCTCCGAAGACTCGAAGCGAGGCGGAGTGGAACAAAGGTAACAACGAAGGTCTTTAAGCTCCCATGGGTTCAAAGGCTTACCACACTCATCACATTCATCACCTCTTGCTTTAGCGAAGCCACAGTGAGGGCAAGTACCTTCCAGATAGCGGTCGGGAAGGGACCTCTGGCATTTAGGGCAATAAGCTTGAAGCATCTTATCTTTGTAGACATAATGCTTGTTGAGCAAAGTGAGGAACATATCATGAGTAACTTGAGTGTGATTTGGAGTGCCGGTAGTGGTAAATAAATCGAAAGAGATACCTAATTTTTCCCAGCAATCTACAAATTGCTGATGATATTTGTCCACTACTTCTTGTGGCGTGGTAGATTCTTGTTCAGCACGAATTGTAATTGGCGCTCCGTGCTGGTCACTACCGGAAACCATCAGCACTTTATTGCCCTTAAGGCGATGATAACGGGCAAAAATATCGGCTGGCAGATAAGCACCAGCGATATGTCCTAAGTGTAGAGGACCATTGGCATAAGGCCAGGCAACACCGATAAAAATGCGCTCGCTCAAATTCTTTTCCCAAAAGTCAGCCTATTGTAAATCATTAATTGCCCCGTGTCATTGCCATGAGCCGAGGCTCTCAAATGACGATTGCCAACGTTTATTCTTTGGGGAGAAAGGTGATTATTTGCTTTCCTTTCTCCTTGCTGTATGAGATATAACCACGACTCAGGCAGCAATCAATACAAAGACATTGCTTTTCATCGCCTTCTCCGTTGATTGAAAGATAGCGCTCTCCATATTTAATAGGACGATGACAACCATCACATTCCACTTTTCCTGTAGCAATACAACCACGGCGCATTTTTAGCTCCTTTCCTGAAATTTCAACCAGGCTCGAGTCTTACCTTCAATAACGAGAGTAAACTCCCCTCTTGGTTCGGCGGAATGCTCCCTAGTCTGGCTCACTCTGCCCCGGAAAATCTCTTCGTGAACTTTGGTAAGCTCACGGCATACAGATAGTCTTCTATTTCCTAGAATTTCTTCAATATCATTCAATGCTTTACTAAGGCGATGGGGTGTCTCGAAAGCCACTATGGTTCTTGGTTCATCGACTATTGAGCTGAGAAGACGCTGCCGTTGTCCCTTACGGCGGGGCAAAAACCCAAGGTAAATGAATTGGTCGGTCGGCAACCCGGAAACCACTAAAGCGGTAATCACTGCTGAAGCACCAGGAATCGGTACCACAGAAATCCCGCGCTCAATGGCAGCAACAATAAGCTCGTAACCAGGATCACTTAGCCCTGGCATGCCAGCTTCCGAAACTAGGGCCAGGTCTTCTTTCTCGAGATAATTCAATAAATAATCAAGTTTAGCTTTTTTACTATGCTCATGATAACTAGTCAATGGAGTTTTTATATTATGGGCATTAAGCAAGTGGCGCGTAGTGCGTGTATCCTCAGCAGCAATAAGTTTCACCTCCTGTAAAAGGCGTAAGGCACGCAGGGAAATATCTTCCAGATTGCCAATAGGAGTAGCAATGACATAAAGAACTGGCATGACCTACAATTATACCTGATAGCTATAATTTTATCTACAAATTTCCTTGACTTTAGACCGCCGTGCTTGTATAGTTTGTGGCAACTTTTATCAGGTAAAGAAAAATGCCTCGCCTTAAATTCAAAGAGATGGAGCGCGTTTATGGATTTGATGAAGTTGCGCTTGTCCCCGGAGATGTAACCATTAATCCCGACCAAACTAACATAGACTTTACCGTAAAAAATTACACCTTGTCCATCCCCATTCTAGCCTCAGCTATGGATGCTATCGTTGACCCCACCTTTGCTATTAAATTTAACAAGCTTGGCGGGCTAGCTGTCCTTAATTTAGAAGGTATACAGACAAGGTACGAAAACCCCGATGAGGTCTTAAACCAAATTGCCCAAACTCCTGAAAAAGAGGTTACTTCCCTGCTTCAAAAAATTTACTCTGAGCCTATCAAGGAAAAGCTCATTAGCGAACGCATTGGAGCAATAAAACAGGCTGGTGCCATCTGTGCTGCATCTACAACTCCAGCCAACACCAAACATTTGGCTCCTATAGCCAAGGATGCAGGGATGGATATACTCGTGGTGCAATCTACTGTCACCACAGCCAGACACATCTCCAAGAGCTATCGAGGACTTATCCTGCCTGAGCTATGCCAGCAAATGTCTCTGCCTATCATAGTAGGCAATTGTTGCACCTATAACGCAGCATTAGAGCTGATGAGGACAGGGGTCGATGGTATCCTAGTCGGAGTGGGGCCTGGAGCTGCCTGTACCACGCGGGAAGTCATCGGCGTTGGAGTTCCCCAGATAACTGCTACTCTGAATTGTGCCGCTGCTAGAGAAACATATCTCAAAGAAAGTGATAAATACGTAGCAGTGATAACAGATGGAGGTATTCGCACTGGTGGCGATTTATGCAAGTCATTCGCTGCCGGTGCTGACGCTGTAATGATTGGCTCGCCTTTAGCTCAAGCGGCAGAAGCGCCAGGAAAAGGCTATCACTGGGGCATGTCTCATTCCCATCCAGCATTGCCTAGAGGGACACGTGTTAGAGTTGGCACTGCCGCTCCATTAGAGCAGATTCTCTTCGGTCCTACTTCCGTCACCGACGGAACTCAAAACTTAATCGGCGCTCTACGCACTAGCATGGGAGTATGCAGCGCTCGAACCATTCGAGAAATGCACAAAGTTAAGATGATTATTGCCCCAGCTATAAAGACTGAAGGGAAATATTTGCAGGCAATCCAGAATGTCCCTTGAATTTATAGAAACACCGAAAGACAAAACCAGACACCAAAGCCAGCTAGAACCAAGGCACAAACGCTAAACACAACCTTTTGTACCTTTTGTGTCCACCACCGCCTTGACTTAAATGTACTCATAGAGAGAAATTCACTCCAGGCAAAATCACAAGGCAAGTGCACTACTGTAAACAAAATGACACCGGCAAGCCCGAACTTGGCAGCACCTGTTACCAGCGCTGCACCGACAGTCGCCCACCATATGTAAAAAGCTGGGTTAGTTCCTGTAATTACAATACCTGTCAGTAAAGAGCTAGCTGGTAGACCGCCTACTGCACCAAGCGCTGCACCAGTGGCTCGAAACATCCGGAAGCCCAGGTAAAGCAGCATCAAGCCACCGGCAAGATATATACCCTTTTCCACCTGGGGAGAATTGATGAAATGTCCGAATCCAAAATAAATTGCAGCTATGAGAGGTATCTCAATAACAGCATGTCCTGCTGCAATCCGGGCACCAGCGTGTTTGTCGCTATACCCCTTGGCTATGGTAGCCGCAGTCATTGGTCCGGGTAGCATAACGCCAGTAAGGGAAATTCCCGCTGCTGACAATAAAAATAGGCCCAGGCTTGTTTCCATGACTTACTTCGGGCAAAACTAGATTCAGGTTAAATTTCCTCTTGTTCCTCATCCTCCTCCTCCTCACTAGCTACAAGCCCACCATAATTTGGGAGTTTCACATCTGCTTTGGCACGGCGCCCTCGGGCTCCTCTGGGCAGACCGTCAATCATCTTCTTTAGCTCTGTCAGTGCTTCAACCGACTGCGTTGAAGGAACAACTATGCCATCTACCCCAGCTTGCCATAAACTGGTTAGCTCAGCCTTTGTGACCAAAGAAGGCAAGGTCATAATGACCGGCTTTTCTAAGAGCTCGACGAACCTTTGGCAAATAAGCAGGTGCTCCACAGCAACAAAAGGGTCTCCGTCTCTACCATTGATGAACACACCATCTACTTCGAGGCTATTGATGGCTCTAACAAAACCCTGGTCTAATGAAGGCTCTATCATCAAAAATTTGCCTATCTCTTCTTTGTGTAATACTGCGGCAGGTATCCTGATGTCAAAGACCAAAAAGTCGCACCCCAGGCTCGCAAACTCATTGATTTTCTCTTCGCTCATGCCCTTCACAAATACCCCCAGAGGGATATCGCCCACAGCTTCGACCATTTGCCTAATAATCCTGGCGCTTGGACCCTCGCTCAATATCAACCCGGCATCGGCATTGACATCGGCCACGATTTTGGCTTCATTGACCTTTGTCCCGGACAGTCCCGCAATAAGTAACATTGCTGGTCCTTTTGATTCAGAGGCAGACGGATGAAAACCTATGGGTGTGTTTGAAGACTTAGAAAGGCTCTGTAATTTATTTACAAATTTGCTCATATTACCCCCAGCCAGCGGTCGGATTCGAACCGACGACCGGCGGTTTACGAAACCGCTGCTCTACCCCTGAGCTACGCTGGCACTGTAATCATGGACTTCCCCGTCTTGACGTTCCGGGCATGCCTGACGGCAGTACTTCGTCAAGTAACGCCATCATGTCCTCTTGCATACCAGATATTATATGGGAATAGGTATCCATAGTAAAGGCAACACTCGCATGACCTAACGCCTCACTGATAACCTTTGGTATATATTGTGGCGAGTATTGTCTTAATGGTATTAGCTTTGACCGCAAGGGATAAGAAGCCCTAATACACCCTCCGATAGATACACTCAGGTATTCTGTTTAGGTTTGGGTGGGTGTATAATTGTAGGAGGTCATACCCAGGCGAATCTAGAGAGAAGAGGCAGCTAAATGATTTCCCAAGACCAATTAAGAGAATTAGAAATATATTCGTGGGCTGACTTAGAGAACGACTTCAAGAACTCAAGCATACTCTTGGGCAATGGATTCTCTCGTAGTCTTGCAGATACTTTCAACTATGAATCGTTGTTTACAGAGTTTCTATCAAAATGCCCGTCTGAGCACGTCAATATCTTCAGAAGGTTTGACACAACCAATTTTGAAAACATAATGGAGAAACTCACTTATGCAATATATGTTAACGAGCTATTCGACAAACAAGAACCCAAAATAGAAGAGGCTGCAAAAATATTGCAGGATGGGCTCATTACAACGATTCGAGACATACATCCAAAGTCAGAGGCTATATTCTGGGATAGGCTTGAAACTATGGCAAATAAAATAAGGTTCTTTAGTGATATCTACACCTTGAACTATGACTTATTTATATACCACATTATAATGATTCTAAAAGACCAATTTGAGAAGAATGAGCAACAGCTGAATTCACCAGAGTATAAAAAACTGTGGCAGTATAGCGATTCTTTTTACGGCGATGAACATGAAGGAGAATTTAGACGCTGCAAATACTACATTGAGAGCACGTGGTATAGAGCTGTCTACTATTTGCATGGTGCACTTTTTATTTTTGGCTTTGGAGAACAAATTGATGAAATGAAGCTAATACGCAAGGACAGAGAAATTGAACTAATCGAGCTTATTGGGGATACTATAAAAGAAGGAAACATGCCTGTCTTTGTTTGTGAAGGCAGCAGCGATAAGAAATTAGAGCAAATAAATTCAAGTAGCTACCTAAAATGGGTACATAAGGTTTTTGATAGAACAAAGCAACATAAATTTGTTATTTTCGGTTGTTCCTTGTCTCAACAAGACACTCATATTATAGATGTTCTCGATAAACCAGCTAATTCTTTGGCAATATCCTTACATATAGGTGAAAAAACGATAGATAAGCTGAAGACAATAGAACAAGACTACGAGAATAAATTCACCAAAGCCGAAGTTCGCTTTTTTGATTCAGCAACGCTCTTTTTACCCTAGAATCAATGCTCGGTTTGTTTAATATCAAATCACGATAGGTGTATACAGCTTCAAAGAGTCCTCAAAGCGCACTGGCCGAGTATACCTTTGCACCATCTGAATAGACTCCCATCTGCCTAGTCTCATGATGTGCTCAACATCAAGCCCGACGCGGTCAAGGTTAGTGCGCTGAGCTATAGGCGCACGCATAGCCTGACGCACCGTCTACGAATCTGAGATAGAAAGAGAGAGGAGGTTCGACGCTTCCCCCTCTCGATTTTGTCGTTCTAGTGACGTCCGTGTGCGACCACACCAGATGACGGCTGACCACACCTAACCACAGGCGTTTGAGAGCGTTTGTCGGCTTCGCATGATTGAGGACTGGCTGTTACAAAACCGCTGCTCTACCCCTGAGCTACGCTGGCATAGAAGCTAAATTTTAGTTCTTAGCCGAGCTTATGTCTACTTTTTGGCTTTGAGGTGGCGCTATTTTTCTGGTGCCGTCCCCCTAGCGGTAAAACCCTGCCCAGTAACCCCCATGGCATCCACGGTATTCCTCAAATCGAATAGGGTCGAGGTTAACTCCTCGACCCTATTTTTGCCACTGAAGTAACAATCCAAGCTTATGTTGCCCGAGCTAAACAATGTGGACTTTCGTGTAAAGAGTAAATGCCAGGTATGCAAGTCTCAGGAGCTTTATTCCCAGAGGTGGACTATTGGTGCACCCATGTAATGGTAAAGATGTGTGGGAGCACAGGCCGACACATAGTTGCTAATCTTCAGCAAGTGGGCTGAACTTGTAGAGCCTCTTTTCTTTCTCCACCAGAGTGAAGAGTCTAGCCTCTTCTGCGATACTCAGAAGTTTAGCCTCTTTCATCTCATCTTCATATATGGCTAGAATGCCATCTGCTTTCAAAATCCTCGCTGCCTCCTTTAAGGTGATTTTATCTGCAAACTCATGGAAGGCGTCGTTTACAAAGATAAGGTCAATGGCTTTATCTGGTAGCCTCGTTGTATGACAATCTGCATGCATGACACCTACGTTCTTGTGGCCTCCTATTGCTACCCTAGCTGTCACAATGGCTGTGTGTAAGGGATGAATATCTAAGGCATATACCTTGCCCTTCGGCCCTACTATCCTCGCGGCGAGAAATACGAAGCGACCAATACCACAGCCAAGGTCAACAATCACCTGCCCCTCTTTAACGCCAGCTTTCTTCAGTCTCTCTCTTCGCTTTCTAGGTGTCTCACATATGACGAGTATCCACATCCAAAAGAAGAAAATGCAGAAAAGGTAGTTCCCGAGACTGGCCACCGGCTTACGATATGCGTATTTTAAAACTAGGTAGGAGATGATCGCCGCTACTACCAGTATTCCAAACCCGGCCAAAGCCCATTGCCAGGTCTCCATTAAATTAACCTTCTCATTCTAGGCTTATTTGCACGAATGCCGGGGGCACAGTACTCTAATATTCCCGCCAATTCCAATCAAATCCACCTTTGAACACATTTGCGTTCATTTCATTACTGATAAAGAGGTTGGCTTCGGGGAAACGTTTAACCATGGCGTAATAAAAACCGGCAACATCGTTTGTTCTGGCCAGTTCCTCTTCAGTAGCGACAAGATAATCCCTGGTGAAATCGCAGGAACTGGAGTCGAAAGGCATTCCAGGTTTCTGGTGGCCGGGAATAATCACCTCGGCGTCCATTTTCTCCAGGCGCTCGATATCCTGTATCCACTGCTGGCGTTCTTCTGCGGTAAGCTCGCAGGTAAAGGGATGTGCCTGGTTAAAAAGAACGTCGCTGCCGTACAGAGTCCGTATTGAAGGAATCCAGATCACCGTGTTGTATTTCATGTCCCCCATCACTTCCGGGATAATCTCGATACGCTGCCCTTCCAGTTCGAAGTAATTCTCGGCAAGAGGCTCGATATTGGCTGTTTTTCTGGGTACGTTTATAGCTCCTATCACCTTTTCCCAGTGCTCGATTTTGCCGAAGAACTGTTTATTGATGATACGGGCTTCCGAAGGGAGCGCTACAACCCTAGCTTGAGGGAAAGCCTCTGCGATGGTGCCGAGTCCAAAGTAATGGTCGGGATGCGCATGAGTAATATAAATCGTTTTAAGGTATTTGCCTGTTTCCAGTATTTCTGCGATTACTCGATGGGCATTTGACAATGTCCACTGTGCATCAATAAGAACTGCATCGGTCTTGCCTGTCACGATTACAGAAGCAACTTCGAAACCACTTTCGTCGCTGAAAAATACTTTCGTCGCCAGTGAGTTCCGCCCGTGTGCGTTTAATCTAGTCTCCATGAGCTATCTCCCTCCTGACAAGATTTTATTTAATTTAACAGGCAGTGTTCTAGATTGCAATGAGGCCTCAATACCTTAAGGCTGGCGAAGTTATTCCTCAAATCGAATAGGGTCGAGGAATTAACCTCGACCCTATTCTTTAGCCTCTGTGCAATAAAGGAGGCATTTGCTTAGGCACCGGGATTTAAGACGCGCCCGACAAATAGAGCGGCACCCGTCTCAATGTCGCGAATCAGGAAAATGAAGGGGTGGTCTATGGTAACTTCTATAGGAGGGGGAGGTGCTGCTGTTAATGACACAATCACTGCGGTGGCAGCAGCAGCCTCGGTGCCAGCTTCATCCACAGCGACGAATGCCTTGTGCACAACGTTGGATATGAACAGCCGTTCCGTCCCAAGCTTACCATTCATTCCCGAGAAATCCGCGTCATAAGGAGAGAAGGCAATCGGCATGCCCATCCCGGCGAGGGTATCCTTCAGGCTGAATTCTGACTCAAATTCAAACCGGGGCATCGTCAGGGCAACCTCAGTAGGTCGCAGATCGCTTATGATGTCACTGACTTTCTGAGCATTAAGAGTTTCTTCAAAAGCCTCGAACTGTCCAGCTTCAGGCAGAAGGATAACCATGGAGAGTTCACCGCCATCGTATGGCAGCTCGACTGCCTGGTATCCTTCTCCCTCGGTATAGCCGAATGACTCCGTCTGCTTCATCATCGGCATGCTAACCTGCCCGCCGTCAAGGAGATAGAATGGGCCATCTGCTGTCATGTCCTCATCGAAGGGGTACGCCCAGGCAGCATTGAAGTAGATAGCATTGGTCAGCACGAGGCGGGTCCATTCATCAATCGCGCCTTGCGGGATAAGGTCTTCGATACGACCTTCCGTCTGGTCACTGACCCAATCGTTAATGGTGACGCGGGACTTTTCCGTCTCCTTTATGAAGTCCAGTATTCTTAGCCCGGCACCATAGTTCTCGGCCAGGACATCGAGGAAGTCGGACAGGAACTCATAGTCCTTTTGCCCCCAGATGGCGTTAACTATGTTCAGCCTGAATCCCTCTCCGTCCTTGCCTTCAGCACCTTCACCCCTGCTGGCAAGTTCTGCATCGAGCCAGTTAAATGCCGGGTGCAGCCTCTCCTGTTCCAGCAGAAAGTGAAGGGTATCGGCCATCTGCTCTGTGGTTTCGCCACTCGCTCCGGCGTATGTCATCGCCAGCGCCAGTGAGATGCTATAGGGAGAGTAGAAAAGGTTACCCTCCTCCTCTTTAAGCGCCTGATAAAGCTCAAAGGCGAAGGCGCTGTTTCCTTCAACCAGCAGTGCCTGCTCGCTCGTGCTGACATCCGGTGAAGTTATCCGCTCTTTATCTGATTTGAGCACCTCGCCTGCTGCCGGCTGAGCCATCTGAACAGAGGCTATCGCCGGCAGCAGCAACACTAAGACTAATACGGCTATCAATCCCTTATTCATCTCAATTCACCTCTTATAAATGTTTTAGACTGTTTAATTTTGCTCTGCTGTTCAAATTTGGTCATTTCGAAAACTTTTCACCTCCAGATTGAACAATCCAAGTTTCCTTCAATACAGGTGGCATTTACTTATGCACCGGGATTCATGACACGCCCGACAAAGAGAACGGCGCCTGTCTCAATGTCGCGAATCAGGAAGATGAAGGGGCGGTCTAGGGCGACTTCTACAGGAGGTTCGGGTACTGCTGTTAATTTCATAATCACTGCAGTGGCGGCAGCAGCTTCGGTGCCAGCTTCATCCACGGCAACGAATGCCTTGTGCACAACGTCTGATATGAACAGCTCAGGGTTACCAGTCATCCCGGAGAAATCCGCACTGCTAGAGAAAGCAATCGGCATGCCCATCCCGGCGAGGGTATCCTTCAGGCTGAATTCCGAGGCAAATTCGAATTTGGGCATCGTCAGGGCGACCTCGGTAGGTTGCAGACCGCTTATAACGTCACTGACCTGCTGAGACTGAAGTCCTTCTTCAAAAGCCTCGAACTGCCCAGCTTCAGGCAGGAGGATAACCATGGAGAGTTCACCACCATCATAGAGCAGCTCAACTGCCTGGTATCCTTCCCCCTCGGTGTAGCCGAATGACTCCGTCTGCCTCATCATCGGCACTATTACCTGCCCGCCGTCAAGCAGATAGAACGGGCCGTCTGTTGTAATGTTCCCATTGAAAGGGTGCTCCCAGGCAGCATTGAAGTAGATAGCATTGGTTAGCACGAGGCGGGTCCATTCATCAATCACACCTTGCGGGATAAGGTCTTCGATACGACCTTCCGTCTGTTCACTGACCCAATCATTGATGGTGACGCGGGACTTTTCCGTCTCCTTTATGAAGTCCAGTATTCTTAGCCCGGCACCATAGTTCTCAGCCAGGACATCGAGGAAGTCAGACAGGAACTCATAGTCCTTTTGCCCCCAGATGGCGTTGACAATGTTCAGCCTGAATCCTTCCCCGTCCTTGCCTTCAGCACCTTCACCTCTTCTGGCGAGTTCTGCATCGAGCCAATTAAACGCTGGGTGCAGCCTCTCCTGTTCCAGCAGAAAGTGAAGGGTATCGGCCATCTGTTGGGCGGTTTCGCCACTCGCTCCGGCGTATGTCATCGCCAGCGCCAGTGAGATGCTATAGGGAGAGTAGAAAAGGTTACCCTCCTCCCCTTTAAGTGCCTGATAGAGATCGAGGGCGAAGGCGCTGTTTCCTTCACCCAGCAATGCCTGCTCACTCGTGCTGACATCAGGTGAAGTTATCCTCGCTTTATCTGATTTGAGCACCTCGCCTGCTGCCGGCTGAGCCAACTGAATAGAAGCTATCACTGGCAGCAGCAATACTATGACTAATACGGCTATAACTCTCTTATTCATCTCATTCACCTCCTATAAATATTCAGACTGTTTATTTTGCTCTTCTGTTCAAATTTGGCCATTTCGAAAACTTTTCACCTCCAGACTTAGTATAGGAGTTGCACCTCGTTGATGTAATCCAGATTTTCCAGGCTGTTCATCTTTATCTTGGCGTCTGAGATAGTGTAAAGAACATCGTCTATGTAAAGAGACCGCTCTACCGAGAAGGGAGAGTAAGAGTAGTAATAATCTTCTTCTAGGTCAGAGAGATTCTCAATATGGGTGATTCTACCTTTGAGGTTGAACCCTTCATCTAGAGATACATCAAATACATACGCGCCCTGCCAGACAGGCTCGCCGTAAGCCCACGAAGGAACTCCTGCAGGATAGTCCGACACATCTACTTCCGCGACCAGAACAGGCATCACCAGTAAGTTTCTGGACTTATCCAAGAGAAATGCTTTATGGTCCCGCAAAACCGGCGAATCGGTACCCCTGTGACCTATTATTTCCTTGTCTACCTCCACCGGGTTGTTGACATCGCTGACATCGAAGAGCGATATCTTGACTCCCTGATACCAGGCAAATTCCCCCGCGTCCGTTGTTTCCTTACCTATCCCTATGATATGGTTCTCGTCGTAGGGGTGCAGGTAGTCTGAATAGCCAGTTACCTTTAAGTAGCCGAGCTCTTCAGGGTGGCTGGGGTCACTGAGGTCTATCACGAATAGCGGGTCAACCTGCTTGAAGGTTACCAGATAGCCTTTTTCACCCATAAACCTGGCTGAATAGATGGTTTCCCCGGGAGCGAGGTCTGTCAGTGAGCCGGTAATGTTGAGGGCCATATCTAGAACGTATACATTATTCTGGGATGTTCCTTCATAGGTTGTGGTTGCCACCCTGAAGTAGCCTTCATATTCGTCCATAGAGAACTGATTCAGCACCATGCCGGGGACCTCGCCGCTGGCAACAGGTTCTATCTCGGCACCTTCTATATGAATCCGGTGGATAGAGGTTTTTCCAAAATCGCCTACATCATCTCCCCACACCGGGAAGGTCAGGTAAATGTTATTCAAAGAGACATACAGGTTGCTACTGGCTCCAAGCAGGATTGTTTCATATGTTGGCTCCTGGTCATCGTTCTGTGTGTTGATGGCCATAATAGTTGTGTACATATAATAGTAGTCGTAGACATTGCAATAGTAGATATCTGTGGCAGGTATTTCCGTCTCGTTGCCGCCGAAATGAATCTTGGGAAGGCTCAGTTCACCCTCTTCCTCATACACAGGCTCGTTTATCACCACATAAGCATAATCGCCTATCATCCTGGAACTGACGTATTGACCATCGGCAGAAAGCTCTCTCTGCAACCGGGGGTTTTCCCTGTCTGAGACATCATATACCTTAATAGATGTTTTGGGTGATATTATTAAGGGCATGTAAAATTCTCCTGTAGGGCCCCACCGAATATCATTATAAGGGTAATACGGTGTGTCCTCCTCAAACACGACCAGCCTATCTCCGTTGATGAATATTCCTATCGCGGTTCCCTCTAGCTCGATTTCGGATAGGACTTGAGCTTGTTCAGGGGGAGACGCCTTCACGATGATAGTCCTGTTACCCGAGACGAGGTAAATATACTGTCCGTCGGTCTTGACGATGTCTGCTTCGTCCACCCCGGCAACCTGAATATTGGTGGTAGAGTAATCAGTGATAGAGTAGTCATTGGTAGAGGAGGGGGTGGGGACGGCGCCTTCTCCAACTACTGCAAGAAATGCGTCCCTCCAATGGAATGCTTTATATTGTGCGTTCGTATTTATGAAATCTTGCAATTGCTCATAAGAAGCGAACCTGCTGATTTGATTCCCTCCCGGAAGCTCGGGCCTATACACCGCCAAAAGTCCCAAAACCGCTATTAAAAGCACGGCAGTAGCGACGGGGGCTAATATTTTTGTCCAATCCCAAATAGTTCTTGCCTTAAAGCGCCCGGAGCTGAGCAAAGCCATTTTTAATGCTTGTTTATGGCCGGGAAGCTCGATTTCCGGAGTTTCCAGGTTTTCTAGTTTCTTGATTAAGTCCTCGTGTTTCATAAGCTCTGCCTCCTTCTATTACTGTAAATGCAGGAGGCCGAAAAAGGTTGCATTATTTAACCCAAAAGGCCGCAAGATTTTCGTGGGGTGGTTTAATCCGTTTCTCTTAATTTCTCCACTGCCCGGTGGAGCAGGGACTTTATCGTTCCTTCTTTTTTCCCCAGGATTTCGGATATTTCTTTAATCTGTTTTTGCTCGAAAAATCTGAGAGCAATGACCTCCTGGTATTTGGCGGGAAGCCGAACGATTTTTACCTGAATTTCCAGAAAATCCTGATGTTGTTTTAATTGTTCCTGCGCTTCTATTAGTTCGCTTTCGGGGTCATCGGGTGATGTGGGTTCAAAACCTTGTTCCTGTAATTCCTCCAGTGATAAGGATTTTTTGTATTCGGCTTTTCTAAAATACTGGTTAATCTCGTTGGCGGCGATTTTATACAGCCACGAGGAAAAAGAGATATTGCGCCATTGAAATTGCCAGAGCTTCCTCAATGCCTTAAAAAATGTCTCTGAAGTAATATCTTGGGCAGCTTCAATATTGGCAGTCCGCCTCAGGATATAGCCAAAGATTTTGGGATAATATTGGTCGTAAAGCTTGGCAAAAGCATCGGGGGCTTTTTGTGCCTGTCTGACGAGTTCCTTTTCTTCGCTTAAATCCATACCAGCCAATGGGAAAAACTAAGCGCACTTCATTGGTAGAATGCACCAATAATAATTTAGTTGCACCAAAATCTTAGTTTATACTGCATCACCCATCCGTACACTGTCAAGCGTTTCTTCGTTCTTTCCAAATTTCCATCGGATTGGTAAAAAGCCGGTAAATTAGATAGGAACTGAGCCCGGGTCTCATGCCAGTCCATATTGGCAGGCTAAGTGAGAGGATACTTCAGGTTTTGGAAAAAACTTATATGTTACGAACAACGCAAGCTTCCGTTGCCAGAGCTGAAAAATATGGGCTAATGTTCATCTCCTAAGCCTGCTTTGGATAGCGTCGCTCTCCAGTTCTCTGATAGCATCGGCAGCAATCCAGCGAGCAGCCTTCGAGTCGAGTCGCTTGATTTCCTTTGCAGTATTTATTGCGGCTCCGTTCAAATTGAGGTTCCTTTTCCCGATGTTTCTAAGGGCCCAGTTCACTGCTTTCTTGACGAAGTTACGCTCGTCCGTAGCTCCTCGTACTATCACGGGAAACAATTCGATGAATTTCTCATCGCTTGCCTTCTTATCGTGCCATGCCAGACAAGCTATCAGCGAAAAGGCGGTCCTTTTGACAAACTCTTCTTCCCGCTCAGACCAATCGACAATTTTCTTCCAGGCTAATTGGTTCTTTTCAAAAAGATTCATGCATACCTGGTCGCAGACATCCCACGAATTAATGTCTTTCACCCAGTCCTCCATCTGCTCTTCAGTTAGCTTAGCAGGGTCACCAACCATCCCAGCCACGATCCTCGCTTCGGCTATTCCAGTTTTCCATAAGTCCAGTGCCAGCTTATGTTCTCTCCCTATCTCTTTAGCCAGTTTTCTCATATCGGGAACCGAGACGCCTAATCTTTGCTCCACTGCTATCCCGTATTTAGCCATTCCTTGTAACTGCTCTGGCTTGGCCTTGCTCTGGAGTTTGTCCAGCACATCCTTCACCGAAGCCATTGTTTCCTCCTTTTATGTTACTTCACAATATAGCACTTCAAAGAGGCAAAGCTTTTAGCCTGGCAAAAACTCTTTTCAGTCTTATTCTGTTGTAACGTTGTATTATAATACAGGGCAGGTTTACCAATATTGCGTATATTATCATAACGATGCCGACCCACCAGATATTCCAAATAAAGAACACCGGGCTTATTAAAAACATTATCCAGTGAGTAAGCTCAGCCCGGCACGTTTCTCTGATGAAATTGTCAAGGTAAATATCATCAATTCCCTTGAGGTGTTTCTTCTGGAACCCTTTTTTGAACAAGGCAGCGCCATCCGGTAACCTTTTCTTCCACTTCTTCAATCTGAATATTCTTACGTAAATCTTGCCGTTTTTCTCCCATTTCCTCTGTTTATACAGCCAGAACCCGGTATCAAACGAACTAAGCGGGATATGTGTCATCAAATAGGACACACCCATGTGAATGATGAGCCAGGTGGCAATATCAAGCAGAATTGTTGGCAGTGAAGGTAGATTTAACAGCATTATTTGTTCACCTTACGCCTCAAATCTATTTCCCTGCCTTTCCATTTGACACTCCTGACTAGAAAGATACGAACAAATGAATAGGTGAAAACAACAACGAAGAACGACATGGGTATAGGGTAAAACAGCGCAGTATAAAACTTGAAATTGCCAATTCGTATAAGCATCCAGTAGATTTGAACTGAGCACAAGATATAAAGGCTACCATAAAGAGCTATTTGAACGTTATTTGTGGCAATGATTATCTCAATCAGGCTTCTAGTTGTACCTATACTACCTGATATCCAGGCAACAATTAGAATGAGCAAAGGAATCGAAGTCTTAGCCGCTCCCATGGCAAACCCCTTACTCCATCCGTTGATAAGTTCTCTGATACCGTTTGGGTACATACGGAAGGAAACAGTATTCTTCCCACCCAGACAATGGATCTCCACCCCTTTCTTCTGGAGCTCTGATCCAAAAGCCAAATCCTCTAGAATCTCGCCTTTCACCTTATCATGGCCTCCAGAATCAAGGTAATATTGCCTTCTCATGACCACAACTTGTCCAAAAAGTCCTATCGGCTTAATGCGCCTACCCAAAACCGTGAATGCTCCGCTCCCGGCCATCATAATTATGTTAAAGAAAGCAGATAATTGCTCATAAAGTTTGCGCATCTTGTGATATGGCTGAATTGAAAGCACCCCATCCTTTTCAACATAGGTTTCTATTATGTTCTTGAGCCCGTTTTTTTCAAGTACCGTATCTGCATCAAGGAAAATAAGGATTTCTCCGGACGCTATCCTGGCCCCTTGATAACAAGCCCACGTTTTGCCAAGCCATCCTTCGGGTATCGGCAAAGATTCCAACACCTTCACTCCACTCTTCTCTGCGATCTCTTTGGTTCTGTCTTCTGAATGGTCATTTACTACGATTATCTCATCTTTGGAAGACAACTGGCCTGATAGCGAATTAAGCAAGTTAGGTAGAGTATGTTCCTCGTTTCGCGCTGGGATGATTATCGAGACACTTGGATTACGGGTATTCCTATTGACCGAAACTCTGCAAGAAGATATGCGGAATAGAAAGAAGAAACCCAGTAACCAAAACACCAGATTGACTATGAAATCTGTGGATACATAAGCGGTGTTCATAATTAATTATTTGTGTACCAGCGACGTTCATTCCGGTGTTCTAGGCTGATTCACCACTCCCATCCGAAGTCAAAATCGAACACATATCTTCTTCAATAAAAATACAGGCCACCCATGGATTAGATTTCAGATTCTCGTGGTTAAGCTTTTCCGCTATAATAAATGTTACCGTGTGGTGCTACGGCTAATACACCCTTTTTCTTATCAGTTGGGCTATCACTCCGCCGCTAATAAGTGCCAGGCCGACAATCGTAACGATTACTACACTTTGATCGGGTACCGTTGTAACTGAAAGTCGTTTTATCAGTATCCCGAGTAATGCCCAATCAACCACAAGGCAATAAAAGATGTCTTTCCGGGTGAAGAGTACGGATAATGCAATAGCGATACCAACGATAATCACTGCTACTGCCCAGAATTGTTCACCAAGACCCCACGCACTCCAGTTGGTATTCACCAGTAGAGCGGTGACATTGGCAATCGTGGCTATGGTAATCCAGCCGAGGTAGACACTGAAAGGAAGATGCACAAAATATTTTTCAGCCTTCGGCGCCTCTGATTTGCCAATATTTAGCCTCAAGTAAATTGCTAGCAGGCATCCCAACAGTATTAGCATCATGACCAAGGATAGGGAGACCATTTCATAATGCCATGCAAATATCCAGCCGATGTTGGCAAGGCAGGAAATAAAGAACAGCGGCCCGATTCTCTGTACAAAGTCAACTTTCCGGGCATCTCTTCTCACAGAGGGTATTAATTGGTATACAACGAAGATAGCGAGTAATACATAGATTAGCCCCCAGATTGCAAAAGTAAGCCCCGCCGGCGTAAACAAATTTGGATACATGTCAGATAATTCGCCGGTCGTTTTGTTATTTATGGGGAGGGTAGTGGCCAGCGCATTAACGACAATGGTACCGAGAAAGCCCAGCAAGTTTAGAATCGACAGGGATAACACAAGACGATTTTTATTCATAGTTTTCCCTCCAGTTACTAATAACGCTATGATATATTATATGCCAATCATATTCCACTGTAAATAACTTTCCAAAACTTGACTTGAGCATTCTCAATTGGACTCTCTTGTTTACCCTCATATGTCTTGGAGGAGAGAACAATACATTGCTTAATTGTAGCAAACACAAGAGGTTGCAAAAGGTTATGATTTTGTATAGGCTTATTTGGTTTGAGGTATAGCGATTTGTTTATGTTGGAAAATCTTGTGAGTTTCATTGCTGGCTCTTGAAAATGTAAGGCTAATTTGGTGAAGTAACTGACAATGAAAAAAGGTAAGGAAGCTAAGAAAGCTGCTGGTCCAGCTAGTTCTAGCTTAAATCTATCTGATCAGGGCAGCGAGACCGAGAAATATTATCATGGCCTTATGGCTTTGAGCCGGGTCTCGGCGGCAATCAGCGGCCTGCATGAGTTGGATGATATTCTCAGGATTGGCTTGGATAATGTGCTTAACATAATGAATGGAACCGTTGGAGGAATAATGCTCTTGGATGAGTCGAGTCAGACGCTGTTCTACCGTGTTTATCACGGTCTATCCGACAAATATGCTGAAGAGCTGCGTCTTAAACTTGGCGAGGGAATCGCAGGAAAGGTAGTTCAAAGTGGCAGGGCAGTGTTACTGGAGGACATTTCCTCAGAACCAGATGCCCTTCGGATTGACCTCCTAAACTTAGAGGGTTTAAAGGCATTCATCAGCGTCCCTCTCCGGTCGAAAGATAATGTTCTGGGAGTGCTCAATGTGGCTAGCCATGTGCCACACAGCTTTACCAAGGAAGACGTGCATCTCTTGCACTCAATCGGGGACCAACTTGGCACGGCTATCGAGCAGGCAAGGCTGCATGAGCGGCTGAGAAAAGCACGGGAAAGATTACGAAAACTTGCACGGCAGAATCTTGTGGCAGAGGAAGAGGAACGAAGGAGGATTGCCCGTGAGCTACACGATGAGACCAGTCAATCGCTCTCCGGGATAGCACTTCAGCTAGAAGCTCTGATGGAAATGTTTGCGAAGTCTGGTAATCCAGATGCTGAGTTAATTGCTGGACTGAAGAAGGTCCAATCGCTGACAGTGCAAGTACATAAAGAAGTAAGTAGGGTAATTTCCAATCTCCACCCTGCTGTATTGGATACGCTGGGGTTAGTCGCTGCTGTTCGCCAGCATGCCCACAGTAGGCTTCAGCCCTTAAACATTAATGTAACAGTGGAGGTTAAAGGGACGGAGATGAGGTTTCCTTCTGATGTAGAAGCTGCTCTTTTCCGTGTTGTTCAGGGAACTATCGGCAACATTGTCGAGCATTCTAAAGCCAAGAATGCTTCCATAGTGCTGGTATATCAACCAGATGAGTTCTCGCTAACTATTAGCGACGATGGGCAAGGGTTTGATGTTTCCAAAATCACCGACGTGGAGGAGAGTGGGCGAGGCCGTGGATTATTCAGTATGAGAGAGAGGATCGGTTTCCTTGGCGGCACCAGCGGCGTTGAGTCCAAGATTGGAGCAGGAACTACGCTCTGGGCCAAGATTCCAATAGGTCAAGACATTAGATATGGCGAAAATAAGGGTACTGGTGACTGACGACCATGCCATCGTGCGTGATGGTATTTGTGCCTTGCTTGCTCTTACCGGGGATATAGAAGCAGTAGGTGTGGCCGCCAATGGAAGGGAAGCATTGGAAATGGCCAAGGAGCTTGCGCCTGATGTGGTACTCATGGATATTGCTATGCCTATTATGGATGGGGTAGAGGCCACACGAAGGATACGCAAGGAATTTCCCAAGGTAAAAGTATTGGCACTGACCCAATATGATGATAAAGCTTATGTATTCTCAGTGATTGAAGCCGGAGCCTCCGGCTTCATCAGTAAGACAGCAGTGTCTTCAGAGCTTGCCGCTGGTATCCGCTCCGTTTACCGGGGGGATTCCTTCCTGTCACCTTCCGTAGCCAGGTTTTTGGTCGAGGATTATCAACAAGTAGCCAGTATGAAGGAGAGTCAAGATCCCTACGAGCAGTTAACGAATCGGGAAAGAGAGGTGCTTAAACTGGTGGTGGAGGGGCATACTACCCAAGAAATAGCAGCTATGTTAGTTCTTAGCCCGAAAACGGTTGAAAGGCATAGGACCAATCTTATGGCCAAGCTTGATATCCACAATCGTACTGAGCTGATCAAATATGCTCTGCGCAAGGGCATTATTACCGTCTGAGATTATTACTCATAATCTTCACGACACCGCTTATTTCCAACACCCCGCTAATGGGTAGTGTTGTCCACATAAATGAGCGATTAACTGCAGAAAATTGCAGTGATATTTCCCTATTTTCTGGGGTAAACACCTCTGTTACTTCAGTAGACCGGGCATTATACTTTATATAGCAAGCTAAAAACTCCTAAAAATATGTAGTTGGCAAGGGGGTGAAAGATGGAAAAGAACACTAAAATTCTGCTGGTGGATGATGAGCCGGATTTCATTGAGGATATGCAAGCCAAATTACTGGCAAAAGGTTGGCAGGTGCTTACTGCTGGCAACAAATTACAGGCGGAGGAGGTAGCGCGTCACGAAAAACCTGACCTGATTATTTTGGGAACAATAATGCCGCGTGGAGATGCCTTTCAGTTGCACCAGTGGCTGAAGCAGAACCCCAATTTCAAAGAAGTGCCTCTCATTGTGGTTGATGCCCCACCGGAAAAGCAATTGATTAAGGGGTGGCGTATGGATGAGGGCTTGAAGCTTGAAGCCGAACAATATTTAATCAAGCCAGTCGATTCAGCTTCAATAGTGGCCTGGGCTGAAAAATTCATGGATAAGACACTGAGAAAAATTAAGGTGCTGGTGGTAGATGACCATGCCGTGGTCAGGGAAGCAATTTGCGCTCTGTTGGGTCTGCAAAAAGACATGGAAGTAATAGGTGAAGCTGTCGACGGGCGAGATGCCATTGATAAAGTGCAGCGTCTTACACCGAATGTAGTGGTTATGGATATAGTCATGCCGGTGATGAGCGGACTTGAAGCAACGAAACGAATAACTAAGGAATGGCCGGAGACAAAGGTTTTGATCCTAACCCAATATGACGAAGAAGAGAACATGTTTGTTGCTAAGCAGGTAGGAGCTTATGGCTTTATTGCCAAGAGCGCTGCCAGTTCCGACCTCTTAACTGGCATAAGGACAGTAGGGGAAGGAAGATACTTCCCTAGGTCTTTTGCCTACGTGTCTGCCCACTGGCCGGAGGGGGATAAAAAATAGGTAGTCCCCTTTGGAAAGCATTACTCCACCTGCTGGGTTATGAAGGAGGATATTGGTTTGCAGCCGATAACCATTACTCTTGATGGTCGTGAGGTAAGTGGCTATCAGGGAATGACCATCTTGGAACTGGCGAAAGAATCAGGTATAGATATCCCCACACTCTGCTATGATCCTCAACTCACTTCAGTCGGGGCTTGCCGTGTTTGTCTGGTAGAAGACGAACGAAATAGTGCCTTATTGGCGTCTTGTGTTACACCGATAGCATCAGGGATGGTAATCAACACGCATTCCCCACGAGTCATCGAGCGCCGTAAAACTATAGTCAAGCTGATGCTTACCAGTCATCCTGATTCCTGTCTGGTATGCGATAAAGGCAATCGCTGCCAGCTACGCCAAATTGCCTCGGACCTGGGCGTCGGATTGGTGGAGTTGCAAAGGATTCCCCGGATGGCCAGCATTGAGGAGGTCAATCCCTTCCTTGAGCGGGATTTGAGCAAGTGCATACTGTGCGCCAAATGTATTCGAGCCTGCCAGGAACTAGTTGTTGAAGGTGCTATTGACTACTTTCAGCGAGGATTTACGACCATACCGGCGACACTGAACAATTTGCCCCTGGAAAGCTCCGAGTGTACTTTCTGTGGAACTTGTGTGGCACTGTGTCCTACAGGAGCATTAATGGAGAAGGACAGGGTATATGGAGGCACGACTAAATCTACGACGGAAACAACCTGTCCCTTCTGTGGCTGCGGGTGCAGTATTTGCCTGGAAGTCAAGGATAATCAGGTCGTGCGGGTCATACCCGGTAAGGAAGACCCGGTTAATCATAGTTTGCTTTGCGTGAGGGGGAGCTATGGCTGTGATTTTATCCATAGTCCGGATAGGCTGACCAAACCTTTAGTCAAGAAAGATAACACTTTTGAAGAGGTGTCATGGGAAGATGCCCTGGAGCAAATAGCTACCGGATTCAAGCGAGCAAAAGGTAAGCGAGGTTCCGACAGCCTGGCTGTTCTAGGTTCCTCTAAGTGCACTAATGAAGAGAACTACCTTTTGCAGAGGTTCGCCAGATCTGTGCTGGGCACCAACAATATTGATAACGGCAGCCGATTGTACAACTCTGCCAGTCGTGTCGGCCTAGGCTCTTCTCTTGGCTTCTCCGGCACTACGAATTATCTTAGTGACCTGGAGCAATCGGAACTCATATTAGTCATTGGGGCTGATCCCGGTTCCTCAGCCCCTGCCGTCGGTTATGCCATAAAGCGTGCCGTCAAATATAAAAACGCTAAGTTGATATTGATAGACCCCCGGCAGACAAAGCTCTCTTTGTTTGCCCATCTTTGGTTACGACCTGAAGTCGGCACTGACGTGGCTCTCATAAATGGCCTGGCCAAGGTGATTATCGACGAAGGCTTGCTGGACGAGGCGTTTGTCGCCAGGAGAACAGATAATTTTGAAGCTTTTGACGAAAGCTTGAAAAAGTATACTCTGGAGTACGTCGAGAAGATTACCGGCATTACAGGTCAAGAAATTCGTGCCGCCGCTCGATTATATGCCGAGGCAAGCCGGGCAGCAATTGTCTATGGCACAGGGATCACGCAGCATACCGGAGGAACGGATGGTGTGGAGGCCCTGGCAAATTTGGCGTTACTAACGGGAAACATTGGACGTAAGGGAGGTGGCATGTATGCCCTACAAAGGGAAAACAATGGACAGGGCGCCTGCGACATGGGTACACTGCCCAAATTTCTGCCTGGATATCAGAGTGTAACGGATGCTCAGGCCAGGGGAAAATTCGAAGAACGTTGGGGAGCAAGTTTGCCAGCTGAGGCTGGACTAACGACCCTGGAGATTATGGAGCAGGTAAAAAAGGGAAAGATTAAAGGCATGTACATTGTAGGGGAAAATCCTGTCTTGAGCTTTCCAAATTCGAAGCTCATCACAGAAGTCCTGACCTCTCTTGATTTCCTCGTGATCCAGGACATGTTCCTTACGGAGACGGCCAAACTGGCTAACGTAGTTCTGCCAGCAGCAAGCTTCGCCGAGAAGGAAGGAACATTCACTAACTTCGAGGGCAGGGTAAACAGGGTGCGTAAAGCGATAGAGCCTATTGGTGAAAGCCTGCCAGAGTGGGAGATAATCCTGCGGCTGGCTGACAAAATGGGGTTCCCGATGCCATATTCCTCTCTACAGGATGTTATGAGTGAGATTGAGGAATTAGTTCCTTCATACGAGGACTATACTGATTCCGAAAGACAGGATGAATTAGCCTACGAGGAAACAGGACGCACCTATGGAAGGCAACTCTTAAAGGGATTTGCCCGTTTCTCCCCCGTTAAATATACTCCACAAGCGGGGAAGGGAAAATCAGATTATCCCTTTACTCTGCTCACCGGGACCACTCTTTATCACTTTGGCACTGGCTCCAGAAGCTCCAGGTCTTCACGATTGAAAAAATTCGCCCCAGGGGCTTTTGTGGAAATTGGTGAGTCTGACGCCAGAAAACTTGCCATCACTGATGGTGAGAAGGTCAAGGTAACCTCACCTGTAGGCGAGGTTACCGCAGTGGTCAAGATTACCGATACACTAAGTGAAAGGATGCTCTTTATGCCAGTTTCATTCCCGGAGGCTCCGGTTAACGAGCTATTCGACATTGTCTTAAATCCAGAAACGAAAGCGCCTTCACTGAAAGCATGCAGCGTAAAAATAGAGAAGTTGTAACGCCGAGGTTTGTCCTAGGCAAAGGGATGGGGGCAAGCCCCAGTGCTACTTGATATGAGAGTAGAAAGGATGAGGCTTAATGAAGAAAGCGAAGACAATCACAAAGGCTGACCTGACAAGAATAAATGCCATTGTTTCCGAATATAGTCAGCAGAAGTGGGCACTGATACCGCTGCTGCAAAAAATCCAAAATGAGGTCGGATATATCCCTCCTCAGTCTATCCCGATTATAGCCAGAAGCCTGGGGCTTTTCCCCAGTCAGGTGCAAGGAGTTATTAGTTTTTATACCCAGCTCTATACTCAGCCACAGGGCAGAAAAGTGGTCAGAGTTTGTCGCGGGACAGCTTGCCACGTGCGGGGAGGGAAGACGATATTGAAACTGGTTAAGCAGCACCTGGATATAGAAGAAGGCGAGACTACCCCTGATATGGAATACACCCTGGAAACCGTGGCCTGCATCGGCGTCTGTGCCCTGGCCCCCAACATAGTCGTCGCTGACCGTGTTCATGGTCACATGAATCCCAAGAAAGTGGAGCAATTGTTCAAGGATCGGGAGAGTGGAGAGTAGTATGAAAGACCATCGTACTGTCTTTGTCTGCCAGGAAACGCCGTGTCTTTCCATGGGGTCTGATGCTGTCTATGAGGCCCTCCAGGCAGAGGTAACCCGGCAAAAGCTGAATAACGCTGCGATAGAAATAAGCGGCTGCCACGGTCACGGTCTTTGCGAGCAAGGTCCTAGCATAGTTGTTGAGCCTGAGGGCATTTTCTACGTCCGTGTTCAGGCCGAGGATGCTCCAGAAATCGTCGCCTCTCATCTGAGAGATGGCAAGCCTGTGGAGCGCCTTTTATATCATGACCCTGTAACTGGCAAAGCCATGCCACGCTACTCGGAGATAAACTTCTACAAGAAACAGCAGCGCGTCATCCTGCGAAACTGCGGGCGTATCAACCCGGAAAAAATCGAGCATTATATTGCTAATGGAGGTTATCGGGCGCTGAGAAAGGCTCTTCTGATGACTCCCGAGCAGGTTATCGAGGAGGTTAAGAAGTCCGGCCTCCGTGGGCGGGGTGGCGCTGGTTTCCCCACCGGTCGCAAGTGGGAATTTTGCCGCAGCGCTCCCGGGGAAAAGAAATATGTCATCTGCAATGCCGACGAAGGCGACCCCGGTGCTTTTATGGACCGCTCCATCCTGGAAGCGGACCCCCATGCTGTTGTTGAAGGACTGACTATTGCTGGATATGCCATGGGTGCCAATGAAGGCTATATCTATGTCCGTGCCGAGTATCCCTTAGCCGTAAAACGAGTTCACGCTGCCTTGGAACAGGCCCAGGGAAGGGGCTTTTTAGGTAAAGATGTTCTTGGCTCAGGCTTTGATTTTGTTGTGCACATCAAAGAAGGCGCCGGGGCATTTGTTTGTGGTGAGGAGACAGCTCTAATGGCTTCTATCGAGGGCCGACGGGGCATGCCTCGTCCTCGTCCCCCATTTCCTGCCCAATCCGGGCTGGAAGGAAAGCCCACCAATATTAATAATGTGAAGAGTCTGGCTTCCATCCCCATCATCATTGACCGCGGGGCTGATTGGTTTGCCGGCATCGGTACGGAAAAAAGCAAAGGGACGGCTGTCTTTGCCCTCACGGGGAAGGTTGCCAACTGTGGGTTGGTAGAGGTGCCTATGGGCACTCCTCTATCCACCATAATTTTTGATATCGGGGGTGGTATCCCCCGGGGCAAGCGCTTCAAGGCGGTGCAGACGGGTGGTCCTTCAGGCGGCTGCATCCCTGCTCGATTTCTCGATTCCCCCGTGGAGTATGAAACGCTGGCCCAACTAGGCTCGATTATGGGCTCCGGTGGCATGGTGGTGCTGGACGAGACCACCTGTATGGTAGAAATAGCCAGGTATTTCTTGAGCTTCACTCAATCTGAGTCCTGCGGGAAGTGTGTCCCTTGCCGCCTGGGAACCAGACAAATGCTGGAGATTCTGACCAGAATCACTCAGGGCAAAGGGCGTGAAGAGGATATGGATACCCTGCTCACCATAGCCAAGACGGTCAAGGAATGCTCGCTCTGCGGTCTGGGACAGACTTGTCCCAACCCCGTGCTCACCACCCTTGAGTACTTCAGAGATGAATATGAAGCCCACATACAGGAGAAGAAATGCCCGGCTGCTGTCTGTGATGCCCTCATGATATCACCGTGTCAGCATACCTGCCCGGTAGGCATCAATATTCCTAAATATGTGGCTCATATTGCCGATGGTGAGTACCTGGAGGCTGTCAACACCATCTGGGAGCGCAATCCCTTCCCTGCTATTTGCGGCCGCATCTGTCATCACCCCTGCGAGGGAAGATGTCGCCGCGGGGAACTCGATGAGCCCGTAGCAATCAGGGCGCTTAAGCGTTTTGCCGCCGACTGGTATTTTGACCACATTAGAGAATTACCTGAACCGGAACCCTTTCCCCAGACTCACAGCCAAAAAGTAGCAGTAGTAGGGGCGGGACCTACAGGGTTATCCTGCGGATACTTTCTGGCTCAGATGGGCTATCCTGTCACGGTCTTCGAAGCCCTCCCCATAGGCGGAGGTATGCTCTCGGTAGCTATACCTGACTTCCGCTTGCCGCGGGAGGTTATTGAAAAGGAGATAGATTATATCGCCAGGCGGGGAGTGGAGATAAAATACGACACGCCAATCAACGTAAATTTCACTATAGACGATATCAAAGGTAGTGGCTTTGAAGCTGTCTTTATTGCTGCTGGGGCTCAAAAGAGCCAGAGCATTGGCATACCCGGAGAATTGGAGGACATCGAGGGCTTCTACTATGGTTTGAGATTTCTCAGAGATGTGAAGGTTGGCAAGCCCGTTAAGATTGGACGCAGGGTGGCTGTTATCGGCGGTGGTAATGTAGCCCTTGACTCTTCTCGTACAGCTCTTCGCATTGGTGCCGATGAGGTGAGTATCTTTTACCGTCGGTCGCGGGAAGAGATGCCGGTAACCGAGGTGGAGTATGATGAGACTCTGGCTGAAGGCATCCAGGTTAATTTCCTCGTCAGCCCCACCCGCGTAGTAAGCGACGACTGGAAAGTGACCGGTTTACAGTGTGTCCACATGAAGCTGGGTGAGCCTGATGCCGGTGGACGCCGTCGCCCCATTCCCATTCCCGGCTCAGAGTTTTTTGCTCCGGCGGATACCGTCATTGCTGCTGTGGGGCAAGCTCCAGACCTGTCGTTTTTACCCGCGGATAGTGCTCTTGAGCGTACTCGGTGGGAAAGGTTGGCGGTTGATGAAAACAAATTAGCTACTAACGTTCCCGGGGTCTTCGCCGGAGGAGATTTTGTCTCCGGGCCGGGCATGGTTATAGAAGCTATTGCGGCTGGCCGGAGAGGGGCCATCGCCATAGACAAATATCTCCAGGGCGATACCTCACGGGTCGAGATGTATGACCTGAAGCCCAGCGTTATATCCCCTGTCACTGCGACGAGCGTTAGCGAGGAAGCAGTCTCGGAAGAAGAAAGCTGGGAACCACAATTCAGGCCGGAAACACCTCATCTCCCTCTCCAGGAGAGGAAAGGTAGCTTTAAAGAGATAGAGCTGAGCTTTTCTGAGGAGAAGGCGAGACAGGAGGCTAAGCGTTGCTTAAGATGCGACCTAGAGAAATAGAAAATACTAAATCTCAAATGCTAAATCCTAAACAATATCAAATGACCAAAATCCCAATGAGCCAGGGGTTTGAGTTTAGAACATTGGAATTTAGAATTTGTTTAGAGCTTAGAAATTAGGATTTAGGATTTAATTTGTGGGAGGTTAAGCATGAAAGCTATTACTAAACAAAAGACTTTTGAGGAAATCGAGCAGCAGTTAGAGGGGTTCGACCGGGTGTATATCGCCGGTTGTGGCACATGCGCCACGATGACTAAAACCGGTGGAAAGGATGAGGTCTTGGCAATGAGGGAGCGCCTGCAAGAGCTGGGCAAGCTGGTCACCGGCTGGACAGTTATCCCTACCGCCTGTGATGAGATGACCGAAGTAGCTATTAAAGAAAATAATGGAGCCATTCAGAATGCCAAATGTATTCTGGTCATGGCCTGTGCTTTAGGAGTGCATAAACTGAGCACCTATATTGACAAACCGGTCATTCCGGCTTTGGATACTCTTTTCATAGGCGTTGAGGATAGTCCGGGCTATTTTCAAGAGGTTTGTGCCCAGTGTGGTCAGTGTATCTTGGGGCAAACTGCTGGCATCTGTCCCCTGACGGCATGTCACAAAGGTTTGCTGAACGGTCCATGTGGTGGCACCAACAATGGTAAGTGCGAGGTGGATAAGGAAAAGGATTGTGCCTGGACTCTAATATATCAGCGACTGGAAGCACAGGGCCGGCTTGATTTGATGCGTAAGTATCATTCCCCCAGAGATTACAACGTGGTTCTCAGGCCGCGAACGATCAGGATTACGTGAAGGAGGAGCTATGGCGCCGAGTTTTAGGGAAGTTCTCAAATCTGATAAATTTGTGATAACCAGCGAAATCGGTCCACCGAAGGGGACGAACATTGAGAAGATGCTTCATCATATTGACCTTCTCAAGGATAAAGTAGACGCGTTGAATGTCACTGACCACCAGAGTTCCGTAATGCGCTTTCCCTCCATTGGCGGCTGTCTGGCTATTAAAGAACAAGGAGGCGAGCCTATATTACAGGTGACTTGCCGCGACCGTAATCGCCTTGCCCTTCAAGCCGAGCTTCTATTCGCATACACCAGAGGCATAAGAAATGTCCTCTGCTTAACTGGAGATGCTGTTGTAGTTGGCGACCACAAGGCGGCCAAGGGCGTTTTCGACCTGGATTCAGCACAGTTGCTACACACAATTCGGCAGATGGAAGCGGGTAAAGACCTGGGGGGAAATGACCTTGATGGAGCTGTAGAGTTCTGTGCCGGAGCCATAGTCACACCTGAAGCGAACCCGATTGAGCCTCAGTTAATCAAGTTTGAAAAGAAGATTGAAGCCGGTGCCGAATTTTTTCAGACTCAAGCCATCTATGACCTGGACAAATTTGCTAAGTTTATGGAATATGCCCGCCAGTTCCCGGTCAAGATACTGGCTGGAATCATTCTGCTTGTGTCAGCCAGGATGGCGAAGTATATGAACGAAAATGTCCCGGGCGTCTTTGTGCCCCAGAACTTGATTGATGAATTAGCGGCTGCCCCCAAAGGCGAGGCAATCTATAAGGGTATAGAAATCGCGGGTCGGATGATTGCCACTATAGAAAAAGAATCCATGTGCGACGGAGTTCATGTCATGGCCATAGGTCGGGAAGAGGTGGTCCCGGATATCCTGAAAGCGGCGGGCCTTGCTACCTAGTACGCCATGTAGCTTGTAAAAAAGGCAGAGACCGCTTGCCTCCTTTCTGGAGCAAGCATAGCAATCGTGAATTGAGAAAGCCAAGCAGTTCAATTTCCACATAGTAGTAACCGAATTTCGGCAGTAATACTTCTTCGTGCAAAGCCAATCCACAATTCAGGATTTTGTTGCCTGAACTGAACAATATGGACTAATGTGCTGCTGGCTGCATTAAGCAAACCATAGTTAGTGCATCGATAATCTAGCCCAACAGGGTCCAATCCCTGATTTGATAAGTTCGTGGTAAACCTCCTCCGTTTTAGTTTCAGCAATGTTCTTGAGCTTTGTGTATATCTCATTGAGCGGAGGCGGCATATCCGGAGGCGTCAGGTAGTGCGACGCAGTGACCGTCTTGCTCAGGTTTCCGCTATTGACGGAAATAGTGAACACCATATCACCAATATACATGCCACCACGCCCGGCTGGTTCTCCCGGGAACCAGTAGTCTTCGTCTAGTTCGTGCAGGCCGCTGTTCTCGAAGTACGTCAGGAGGTTATCTATCTGGTGGGGTGTAAGTTTACCCGTTTTCCAGGTTTTGGTATGTCGGGCTCCAGGTGGTCGGAATCCTTTCTCTTCGATATAGATGATACTCCCATCATCGTAAATGTAGAGGTAGCTGGACTCTCCCCCCATGATATAGTCGATTTGCTCGTATATGACCGGAGGCTCTTCAGGAATATCGATATGAGGCGGGAATTTTGCCAGCATCCATACTCCACTTCCTATAGTTGCCAATCCCAACACCAGCAGCCCAATGTAGAGCTTCATTTTACCTGTCATGTTGGTGCCTCCCTACCCATCTTTATTCACTATGATGCAGATTAAACCAAAAGGTTGACCCAGCTTTCAGCCGTTCTTGACGGCGTTCTTATACATAACCCATCCCCCATGTAGCTAGTAGAAAAGGCAGAGGTCGCTTGCCTCCTTTTCAAAGCTTATCATATCGTCTTTTCTTGGTAAGAGCGAATCCTAACCACCATCAGATGCACTATAATTCCGACTAAACCTAGAAACTCTAAAGCCAATACCTTTTTACCTTACTTTATTATATCTTGACAAAATACGTGTCAATCCCTCGTTCCAGACAGAACAGGGTAAAGCGACTCAGGAAGAAACTATCTTTTAAGAGAAAATTCAATGCGATTTGAGTACTATTGATATATTTTTACAATAGTTTTATAATCCGCATTTAAGGAAGTACATTATGGCTCGTATATGCAGGTGGAGAGGTGCATCAGAAAAGGAATACATATATGAAATACACCCATTTGAAGGCACCACTTGGAGTGATGTACCAGGGAATTATATCTTTGCCAAACTCTCAAAACCACACACTTGGAAAGCTACATACATAGGTGAAACTGAGAGTTTAAAAGACCGCATCCCAAACCACAATGAATTACCATGTATACGGCGCAACCAAGGTACTCATGTACATGCACACATCAATCGAGATAGCCAAGCGAGGTTAGCAGAGGAAAAGGATTTACTTTCCAATCATTCCACTTCGTGTAATGTCTAAAACTAAACTACTGATAAAAGTGCGCTGCACGCTCTCGGATTCTCATTACAGAAATACAAGTCAATAACCACGGTCCAGATAAGAACGGGGCATAACCGCCATCAGACACACTATTATAGCCTCATCACAATTATACCTAAGATTCGAAACTTTTAACCTCCGACCACCTGAACCCCATGTAGCTAGTAAAAAAGGCAGAGGCCGCTTGCCTCCTTTCTGGTAGTATTATATGATTATCTAACCTATGAATCAATAATAAAAGAGTACAAAAGGGAGGTACGGCAATAAAAAAAGGCAAATTGATAGGCAAAATCTCGGGGATTGCACTTGCGCTTGTGATAGTTGTGGGACTGGCTGGCCTGGCAACCCCGTTAAGCCCTGTCCTGGCTGACGACCCGGTGGTCACCTTCCCTGATGCAAAACTCGATGCTGCCATCCGTGAGGCAATAGGGAAACCTACCGGAGACATCTACCAGTCCGACCTTGAAGGGCTTACAAGTCTTAATGCCTCAGGTAAAAGCATCTCTGACATTACGGGTTTAGAATACTGTGTCAACCTGACCACGCTTGACCTTAGTTATAACGGGATATCCGATATCTCACCGCTGAGCTCGCTTACCAACCTGACCGAGCTTTACCTTAGAGGCGTGGTTTTGTTTTCCCTGAGCTCACTTACCAATCTGACCACGCTTGATCTTTATGCTAACCGGATATCTGATATCTCCCCCCTGAGCTCACTTACCAATCTGACCACGCTTGATCTTTATGCTAACCGGATATCTGATATCTCCCCCCTGAGCTCACTTACCAATCTGACCACGCTTGACCTTTATGCTAACCGGATATCCGATATCTCACCCCTGAGCTTGCTTACCAACCTGACCACGCTTGTCCTTACGTGGAACGAGATATCCAATATCTCACCCCTGAGCTCGCTTACCAATCTGACCACGCTTGACCTTGGTTGTAACTTCTGGATATCCGATATCTCACCACTGAGCTCACTTACCAATCTGACCACGCTTGACCTTTATGGTAACCGGATATCCGACATCTCACCGCTGAGCTCGCTTACCAACCTGACCACGCTTTACCTTCGTTCTAACCGGATATCTGATATCTCACCCCTGAGCTCACTTACCAACCTGACCACGCTTGACCTTCATGTTAACGAGATATCCTATATCTCACCGCTGAGCTCGCTTACCAACCTGACCACGCTTGACCTTGGTTATAACGAGATATCCGACATCTCACCGCTGAGCTCGCTTACCAACCTGACCACGCTTAGCCTTAGTCATAACAAGATATCTAACATCTCACTGCTGAGCTCGCTTGCCAACCTGACCACGCTTGACCTTTCGTATAGCTCGATATCCGACATCCCACCACTGAGCTCACTTACCAACCTGACCACGCTTGACCTTCATGGTAACTCGATATCCGACATCTCACCACTGAGTTCACTTACCAACCTGACCACGCTTGACCTTCTGTATAACGAGATATCCGACATCTCACCCCTGAGCTCGCTTACCAACCTGACCACGCTTTACCTTGGTTTTAACCGGATATCCGATATCTCACCCCTGAGTTCACTTACCAACCTGACCGAGCTTCACCTTGTTTATAACCGGATATCCGATATCTCACCCCTGGCGGATAACATCGGCCTTGATGAAGGGGACACAGTTCACCTCCAATTCAACCACCTCGACCTTGCTCCGTGTTCCCAGGCAATGAACGATATTCAAAACCTGCTGGACAGAGGGGTAAGCGTCTCATATAGCCCGCCAAAAAAGATACCGCTCATGCCGCTACTTATTGGCGGGATTATAGCAGCGGTGGTAGCAGGGGGACTGGGGATTTTCTTCGTGCGTAGAAGAAGACCTGCCTAAACCCCATGTAGCTAGTAGGAAAGGCAGAGGCCGCTTGCCTCTTTTCCTCCACATCATATCACAATCTTATCAGAACCGAGGTAAGCCTCTTAATATTAGAACCACAATATTTCATAAATCCTCTTACCGGCCTTCCTATACCGTGCTAGAAACCTCTCTTAACTACCCTTCCCTTCCCTTCACTTCGCCGCCAATGCTATTACCGCACCAATAACTGCACCTATAATCCCACTAAAAGCAATCTGCATCCATCTTAGAATATAAACATCATGGTCTTCAACACTGAAATAAAGCACATCTTGAAACCGGGCCCCAGCACTTATTTCATCCTTCCATCTCATTTGAAATGAATGCTTCCCTCCATAAAACAAAAACCCAATATTAATAATTTCATCCCTTTTACCACCCTCTATTTGTCCTCTTATAGGATTTTCTTTGTCTCCTTTCCCTTCCACCCAGAATGCTCCATTCTTACCTTCGCGGCTCAATCTCCATTCATATGGTATTGATTCTTCTGATTTATCCCTTAAACTTACTCTAAATGTTATTACGCTACCGGTTAAATATGGTACCCAGCCGAATATCCTAAATTTTCTGAATAGTCTGAACCCCCTATAGCCAGTAAGGTCTATCTGAGGACTAAACCCACCACGCCCCTTATATTCATGAGTGGTTGCCAACTTTATTCACCCTTCTTTCCCCACATCCGTTCCCCACTCTTCTACTAGTCGCTGAAATCTTCTTTTATCCCCCAGTTCCTTGCCCAATTCCCCGGACCAGCTTATAAAAACCTTCATATTGTCTCCACTCAGATTCAATTCCCTAGCATAATTATATCACACCCGAACCTTTCCAACTTTTACCTCCTTTTTGTCTGACTACTTCCCACAAATACACACTGAACACCGTATCCTCTTCACGCCCCGGATTCCAGGGGCACCATCCTTCACAAGGTGAAGGATTAGGCCTACTACAAGTTAGGATTATGTCCCCAGAATACCAAAGGATATGTTAAGATGGGCGGAGTGGACCTCCCACTGTGGTGTGGTTTCAGCGACATCTTGCTCGAGGAATGAGCATGTCTCTAACAAGATTCATCAAGGATTTACTGAGGAAACCTGAAGCAATCCCAACCCCCGGTGCCATATTCTACAATGCGACAGTGGCGAAAGTTCTTCGGAAGCCTGAAGCAAAGATAGCTAATGACATAGTGGAGAAGATGGGAAACGGGACTATTCTTGATTTAGGTTCGGGAACTGGCTATTTGTCAATAGAGATTGCCAGGAGGGCACCAAGTCTACAGGTCTATGGCATCGATCTCGGCAGACAAATGGTCAAGATTGCCAGACGCCATGCCAAAGGCGTTGATAATGCTCGATTTGTGTTTGGCAATGCGGCCAAACTCCCTTTCAAGGATAACTCGATAGACCTTGTGGTTAGTACGGGCGCTTCGCACCATTGGAAGACACCACGCCTGGTATTCGATGAGTGCTATCGTGTTCTTAAAACAGGCAGGGAAGCCTGGATATACGATGGCTGTCCTGAGGTCTTCAACAGCCGGGCTGATAGAAGAAAAATGAGTGAGAAATACGGGTTCCTGATTAGCCGACTTGGACACAGAACCTCTACACTACATGGTTTCAGCTGGATAGAATATCAGACCGTAATTAAGGACATGCTGGAGCAAACGGCATTCAAAGGCAACTACCGGATGGCGCTAACAGATATCTGGATGAAGATTACGCTTAAGAAACGGAAGTGAACACGTTGCTGTTTCGCGACTTTTTGGTTGCTCGCTGGCTACGACACATCCGATGCAGGTCGCGAATTGCAAGCAACCGGCAATTATATTGCGTCCTCTATTAAAATGCTGGCATCCAGGAAAGGAGTGATAGTAAAAATGGACAAACTGCAAATTAGTCCAAAAGAGATCGATGCCGTGGTTTTCGACATGGACGGTGTGATAACCGACACCGCCACCATTCATGCCGCTGCCTGGAAGCAGATGTTTGACGAATACCTCAGAAAACGTGCTGAACGACAGGGAGAGCAGTTTCAGCCGTTTGATGCTGATTTGGATTACCGCCGCCACGTCGATGGTAAGCCCCGATACGATGGGGTTAAGGCTTTTCTGGAGTCTCGTGGCATCTCGCTTCCATACGGAACCCCAGAGGATAAGCCGGATAAGGAGACCATATGCGGATTCGGCAATCGGAAGAACCGGTATTTTCTCCAGCGTATAAAAAAGCAGGGCGTAAACCTCTACGAATCCTCCATTACATTCGTAAAGCAGCTAAAGTCAAGCGGTATCCGTACGGCGATTATATCGGCAAGCCGCAACGCTGAAGCCATGCTGAAGGCTGCCGGTATTCAGGACCTATTTAGCGTCAAAGTGGACGGCGTTGATTCCGTTAAACTTCAACTTAAAGGTAAGCCCGACCCGGCAATTTTTCTTGAAGCGGCAAAACGGCTTAAAGTAAAGCCTGAAAAGACAGCCATTGTCGAAGACTCACTCGCCGGTGTCGAGGCTGGGCACCGGGGAAAATTCAAGCTTGTTATCGGTTTGGACCGGGCTAACCAGGGGAAAGAACTGAAGAAACGAGGCGCCGACATTGTAGTGCAGGATTTGTCCAGGATTGAAATTCGCCAAACCAGTTCTCGTCGATCAGCCAGGACACATCAAACCGTGGACAGCTTGCCCTCCGCCCTTGAGAGGAAGGATGAGATCTTTGAGCAGCTGCACGAAAGAATACCCGCTATTTTCCTCGATTATGATGGTACGCTAACACCTATTGTTGAAGACCCAAAGGATGCAACCCTTTCTGATAAGGCCAAGAAGGTGATCAAACGACTGACAGGGCATTATTCGGTGGCCATCATAAGCGGCCGCGACCTGGGTGACGTGCAGAATATGGTTGGGATTGGCGATATCGCCTATGCCGGCAGTCACGGCTTTGATATCGTTGGACCAGGCGGGAGATACCGGAACCAGGAAATGGGCAAACGTTTCTTGCCTATGCTTAAGCGTGCTGAAGCGGAATTACGTAAGGCCATACGAGACATACCGGGAGCCAGGATCGAACACAAGCGATTTGCCATCGCGGTTCACTACCGTCAAGTTGATAGTACTGACATCAATATGGTGAAGCAGCGATTCGATGATATATCGTCACATTATCCGGAACTGCGAAAGTCAACTGGGAAGAAAGTCATTGAGCTAAGGCCGAATATCGACTGGGACAAAGGCAAAGCCTTATTTTATTTACTTGAGACGCTCTATACTGACAGTGGCAGAATTCTCCCCTTATACATTGGGGATGATATTACCGATGAAGATGCATTTCGAGCCATCGGCGAACAGGGCATTGCCATAGCTGTGGGCAGCGAAAAACGCCAAACCGCAGCTCACTATATGCTACGAGACCCCGAAGAGGTGGCGAAGTTTCTCCAGGAACTGGCAGAACGCGCCGAAAGAGAGGTTTCAGAAGGCATCTGGATGATGGCTTACGAGGATTTCAACCCAGAACAGGAGGGGCTGCGTGAGGCAATGTGTACGCTGGGCAATGGCTACTTTGCCACGCGTGGTGCTGCTCCTGAATCGACCGCTGATGACATTCATTACCCCGGAACTTATGTAACAGGCTGCTATAACCGTCTAAAGAGTAAAATTGCCGGCCAGACTGTCGAGAATGAAAGCCTGGTAAACCTTCCCAACTGGCTGCCCGTTAAATTCCGATTCCGGAATGGAGATTGGTTTGATGTAGAGAAGGTAAATCTCCTGGAATATCACCAGGAACTAAACATGCGCCAGGGTGCGCTGAGCCGTCTGGTCCGTTTTGTTGACGGGGAGGGCCGCCAGACACGGGTATTCCAGCGACGTTTTGTCAGCATGGCTAACCCGCACCTGGCCGGGCTTGAGACGACTATCGTAGCTGAGAACTGGTCGGGCCCCATTCATGTCCATTCCGCGCTTGATGGGCGGGTGACCAATAGCGGTGTAAAACGTTACCAGCAGCTAAATAGCCAACATCTCACTCCGGTAGAAACTCAATCAATTGATAATGAAACGATTTACCTCCAAGCGGAGACGAACCAATCGCATATCCGCATCGCTGAGGCGGCTAGAACAAAGCTATTCCGTGGTGATGAACAGATTCCAGTAAAGCCTGATGTCGTAGAAGAACCAGCCTACATTGCTCATGAGTTCTCAATTGGGCTAGAGGAGGGTAAGGCAATAACAATTGAGAAAGTTGTGGCCTTGTACACCTCTAGAGACCAAGCTATCTCCGAAAGCGGGATCGAGGCATGTAAGCAGGTTGAACGGGCCTCCAGCTTTGACGAATTGCTGGAGCGTCATATCCTCAGGTGGGACCATCTATGGAGGCGCTGTCGCATTGCTATCAAGGATAGTGAACGTGTGGCATTGGTTCTTCACCTGCATATTTTTCACCTCCTACAAACAGTATCGCCGCATACCATTGACCGTGATGCCGGCGTGCCCCCCCGGGGGCTGCATGGAGAGGCAT
>Ga0307428_1000155_pt1 | contig 56633 bp, 51 predicted proteins | sample SalMarWE160240MG_FD_202161 | JGI IMG/M metagenome (GOLD analysis project Ga0307428, IMG submission 202161) | Salt marsh sediment microbial communities from the Plum Island Ecosystem LTER, Massachusetts, United States - WE1603-240 | ecosystem: Environmental > Aquatic > Marine > Intertidal zone >...
AAACTCAAAGTGAGCATAATAGGCCCGCTTTCGGGTGCAAAGCGATCAACGCGCCTTTTGTCAGGGCATGTTGAGCCTGACCGCCGAACTGTGATTCAAGCCCCTAACTGAAGGGGCCGAATCATGCGCTACGAACTCACCGACGATGAGTGGGCTGGTATCAAGCCGATGTTGCCCAACGAGCCACGCGGCGTGCCACGGGTGAATGACCGTCGCGTGCTCAACGGTATCTTCTGGGTCTTGCGATCTGGGGCACCGTGGCGCGATTTACCAAACAACTTCGGTCCGTACACCACGTGCTACAACCGTTTCGTTCGCTGGCGGCGAGCGGGCGTATGGGCTCGGATTATGAGCGCACTGGCCGACGCTCATGATGCCGCCGTGCAGATGATCGACACGTCTATTGTCCGCGTGCATCAGCATGGTGCCTGCATCACTCGGAACGGATGGCATTCGATGGGTCGGTCACGAGGCGGGTTGACCAGCAAGATTCATGCGGTGGTTGATACCAATGGCCTGCCCGTCCGGCTCGCGCTAACCGCTGGTGAGGCACACGACAACCGGCTCGCAGGAAATCTCCTGTCTCGCCTGAAGTCGGGAACGATGCTGCTTGCCGACCGTGGCTATGACGCCGACTGGATCAGAACCCTTGTTCGCGAGCACGGGGCCTGGGCGAACATCCCACCGAAAAGAAATCGGACAGAGGCGCTATGCTTCAGCCCGTATCTTTACGGGGCTCGCAACTTGGTCGAGCGGTTCTTCAACAAGATCAAGCACTGTCGGCGTGTAGCAACCCGCTACGACAAGCTCGCGGCCAACTACCTCGCCTTCATCCAGCTTGCGTCCATCAGACTATGGCTGCGCGTTAATGAGTCCACATCCTAGTTCGCTTCATCATATCTAGGCTTCGAGGGAGTGCGGGCGTTCGACGGGAATTAAAAAATCGGTTTTCCCACTGAAGTGCTCGCAATTGTGGACCTTTCAATTTTCCGAGGTGTCTTGTCCGTGATTATGCTGTTTTTTGGTTTTCTTGCCGACAACCGATCGCCGAGATTTGAGGCGATTTGCGGCCGCTGATGAAATCTCGATAGTTTGTAATCGCGTCAGCCGTGGTCGTTACGCCGCGTTCCAAATAATTAATACCAAATCGCGTTACCCGCGACCCACCTGCGGCGTTGCGACTGGTTTGTAACGACTATCCAGGTCTTTGATTTGACTCATTTATACGATGCGATGATCCGCGCACGACATTGGGTAACATGAGTCACGATTTCTGAGTTTCGGTATAAATTCCTCATTCCGCGAAAGCTGCTGAGTTGATTATCACTCATGTCGATGTAAAGTAAGCGATCTTCCAATCCCACTGCTCTAACGGCTTGATTTTTTGGTGGATCGAGCGCGACCGCGGTTGACGCGTACATCTACGCCGCGAGACGACCGGCGGAACGCTGTGCTGCCCAGGCCCAGGGCATGATCTCGTCGAGGCGAGATTCGGGCCAGAGATTGACGAGCTTCGTGAGCACGTCAGCGAAGTGGGCTTGCGGATCGACGCCGTACAGTTTGCAGATCTCGACGAGTGAAGTGATGGCTGCCCAGTTCTCCGCCCCTTGATCTCGGCGCTCCAGCGACGCCGGCGTCCAACCCCGACCCGGATATCAACCCGGTCTCGTGGCTCCGAAGCGTCAACTATATGGTCGAGCATATGTGCGAACCGATCTGTCCAAGTCGGTTCGCATCTTGCGGCTCAAATCGCGCGTCACAAGGTGTGGACAGGGAATCGCTTACGATCGAAACGTGGCGCAGGCTTGTCAGATAGGACGAACTCCGGCAAGTTAATGTCTCGTCGCACAATGGTCTAGTGATTGATAAGCCACTTGGTATGCTCTTCCAGTTCCCCCATAAGTTGCGGCAAGCCAGAAGCGAGCGGACCGCGCGGAAAGACGTGCAGATTCATTTGGGGATTGTATTGCTCATCACGATTTCCTGTTACCGTATCTCCTCGAAAGGCCCGACTGCATGACGTCGCGGGCTGACCGAGGTAATGGGCCGGCAGCCCGCTTTGAAGGCGGGACTTTGCGGCAGGTTGATTGCATTGATTGTGGCATCTAAGGAGTAAGGATGACTACGATTGGCGTTGATACTGGCGGCACCTTCACTGACCTCATCTATTTGCGAGATGACGGCGGCATCGAGGTGACCAAGCGTCCGTCCACGCCCCCTGAGTTTTCGAAGGGCGTTATTGACGTTGTGGAGACGATCGATAAGGGTCGCAACATCCTTGCCACGCTCGACTACTTTTACCACGGGACAACCGTAGCTACGAATGCGATGGTCACCAGTTCCGGTGCGAAGATCGGATTTATTACGACCGCTGGGCATCGCGATGCGCTTCCGATGATGCGGATCATCGGGCGATCGGCCGGCCGCTCGGAGATTGAGCTTAAGCAATATTCCTATAGCGACAAGCCGGCCCCCATTGTGCCCAAGAGCCGTATCAAGGAGGTGCACGAGCGAATTGACTACAGCGGCGCTGTCATCGTGCCGCTCAATGAGGAGAGCGCTCGACGAGCCGTAAGGGAGTTGAAGGACGAAGGCGTCGAGGCTATCGGCGTTTGCTTTCTGTGGTCTTTCAAGAACCGCAGCCACGAAAAGCGCATGCGCGAGATTCTCGAAGAGGAGGCGCCTGGTCTCCATATTTCGATATCTAGCGAGATCGTGGCCGCGATAAAGGAATACGAGCGGTCGGCGACTACCGCTGTTAACGCTTATGTGGCGCCGCTCCTCAATAACTACCTTCAAAAACTGCAGCGCTCACTAGTGGAACGGGGCCTTGCGTCTCCTCTCTATGTGATGCAATCAATGGGCGGAGCGATGCGCGCTGTCGAGTCGGACCGACGTTCCGTGAACACGCTCTCATCGGGGCCTGCCGGTGGCGTCGTTGCATCGAGATTTCTCGGCCGCCTTCTAGATCAGAAGAACATTATCTGCGCGGATGTCGGAGGCACAAGCTTCGACGTTGGCCTTGTCGTTGACGGCGAGCCAATCATCACTTCGACGTCCACGGTCAACCAGTACACGCTCCTCGCGCCGACCATTGACATCGTTTCGATCGGCGCGGGCGGTGGCTCCATCGCATGGGTTGATCTTGGACGCTTGAAGGTCGGCCCGCAAAGCGCCGGCGCGGATCCGGGACCGGCGTGCTACGGGCGCGGTGGTCTGCAACCGACCGTTACTGATGCCGATGTAGTCCTCGGTTATATCGATCCAAATTATTTTCTCGGCGGAGAGTTTAAGCTCGACCGCTCACTCGCAATTAAAGCGATAGACGAGAAAATTGCACGACCCCTGGACATGAGCGTGCGAGATGCAGCGAGCGGTATTATTGAGATAGCCACTCAGCACATGTCCGACCTGATCCGGAAGATGACGATCGAGCGCGGCTATGATCCTCGTGAATTCGTCGTTTACGGGTTCGGCGGCGCCGGACCACTGCGCGGGAGTGCCTTCGGCCGCGAGCTCGGGGTTAAAGAAGTGATCTTCCCGCTCGGCAATATCGCATCTGCCTTCTCGGCCCTCGGACTAGCGGTATCGGACCTGACTACAGTTACTCAAGTCTCCGATCTCGCTCTCGCGCCTTTTGATGTAGCACGGTTCGGCGAGCATTTCGAGGCGCTGGAGAAAGAGGCCATCGATAACCTCACTGCCGGCGGTGCGAAACGATCTAACATTGTGCTACAACGTGTTGTCGAACTGCGCTACAAGGGTCAAGTCCATCAGGTTGACACACCCGTGCCCCCTGGCAGGCTCACGACTTCGACGCTCGATGGCATGATCGAGGAGTTCGAACGGCGCTACGAGAGGCTCTTCGGCCGGGGTTCCGGTTTCCGTCAGGCAGGCATCGAACTTGTAACCTACCGTGTAGTCGGTTCGACCCATGTCCAGGACGCTTCGATCCAGAAGAACCCGGAAGGGAGCGCAGACGCCTCGTCCGCTTGCATCGGCCATGAGAGACTTTACTGGCGTGAGCTCAACAGGGAGGTGGAAACCACCATTTATGGCAACCGGTGTAGCGCCGGAATGGTGTTCGACGGGCCAGCGATCATTCGTTTCGAGGCTACGACCGCGCTTATCCATCCCGGCCAGCGTGCTCGCATCGATAGCTACGGTAATGTCCGGATAGCGCAGAGCAAATAGGCTGGTCATGGCAAAACCAATTCTGAAAATCCCGGGTTCCGAGCACTTTTACTCGGACGGAAAGCGCCCCGAACTCAGTGCGATCTCTAAAAGCTTGAAGATCTTCCACTACGACGAGAGCTACGAGGTTGACCCAATCACTCTCGAAGTGGTGGCGCACAAGCTCTGGCAGATAAACGACGAGCAAGGTCAAGCCTTGAAGAAGATTTCCGGCTCACCCGTCGCCACCGATGCAAACGACTTCAACGTAGTGCTGTGTGACGAACTGGGGGATATCGTCAACATTGGTCCCTACTACCTGCCGCATGCTGCCAACGTCGACTTCATGGTTAAGTGGACTGTTGTCAACCGCAGCGATAATCCCGGCATCCATCCGGACGACATGTTCCTTTGCAACGATTGCTGGATCGGCGCATTGCACCCGCAAGACGTGGCGGTCTTATCGCCCATTTTCGTCGACAATCAGCTATTTGCTTGGACTGGGTCGACAATTCACCAAGTCGATCTCGGAGGAGTGAATGTTGGATCGTGGTGTGTTGACGCTGAGGATCACTTCGCGGAGGGCATGACCTACCCGCCGATCAAGATCGTTGAGCAAGGCACAATCCGCAAAGACATCGAGGACGTCTATCTGCGCCGCTCGCGGGCACCGGCGCTCGTCGGTCTCGACCTTCGCGCTCATATTGCGTCGAACAATGTCGCTAAGCAGAGGATGCTTGATCTCATCGGCCGCTACGGCGCGAAAACGATCAACGTGGTGATGAAGAAGCAAATGGACTACGCCGAGAAGCGGTTTCGCGAACGGCTCCGGCACATACCGGACGGGACTTGGCGCTGTGAGACTTATCAGGAGGTCTGCAAGACCGGGGATCGCGGGGTCTACAAGACCACGCTCGCGATGACCAAGCTAGGTGATGAGCTCGAATTCGACTTCACAGGCTCCGATCCGAACACGGGGATGATCAATTGCACCCGCGCTGGGGCGGTTGGTGGTTCTACCGTCGCAATCCTGCCATTGCTTTGCTACGACATTCCTTGGGCTCTCGGTGGTCTGCACCGTGCCCTCAAGTTCATCACCCCCGTTGGCACTGTGATCAACGCCGAGTTCCCCCGCGGCGTTTCGATGGGATCGATTGCTGGGACATGGTCGGCAACGAACGCTGCCAACAACTGCATTGCTCGGATGCTTACCAGCGTCCCGGAGCTGCAGGACCGCCTGCTCACGGGCTGCGTTGGGTCATGGACAACGGTCATCGCTTCCGGTCTCGACAACAACAAGATTCCTTTCGTCACTATGATCATGGATTGCATGGCTGGCGGCTGGGGTGCGCGCTCGTTCGCGGACGGTGTCGATACCGCTGGGCTCATGGCGGCTATAACTGGCCAGTGCCCCAACGTGGAGACGAATGAGGGGTTCTATCCCATCCTCTATCTCTACCGACGGGAAACCAAGGATTCCGGAGGCCCGGGGGAATATCGAGGCGGCATGGGCGCAACGTCGTGCTGGGTTCCCCATGGCACCGATGGGCAGCCGATCCAGCTCGTGCTTGCGACCTTCGGCCAGGCGTTCCCGACGGCTACCGGTGTCGATGGGGGATATCCCGCAAACACGGCGATGTACAAGATGATGCGCCGAGCCGATGTCGATAAGTGGTTCGCGCGCGGCGAAATTCCCACCGACATATCCCTGTTGAAGGGCGATCTAGAATATCTGCCGCCGAAATTTGAGACACAAGAAATGCCGCAAGACGTTTTCGAGCATACGTGGAGCGGCGGCGGTGGCTATGGCGATCCGCTCGACCGGCAGCCGGAAAAGGTATTGGTCGATGTTATAAACGACGCGGTCTCGGTCGAGTCAGCTGAAGCAATTTACGGAGTGGTCATCAAAGGCCACGTCGTCGACACAAAGGCAACCGAGAAGAAGCGAGTCCAAATCCGAACGGACCGGCTTGGGAATACTGACGTACGGCCCAAGAATCGGTCAAAGGCCAACCTGGGCGGAAAGCCTATCAGCAAACATCTCGTCCTCAAACCTGACAATAACATCGCGTGTTCGAATTGTGGCTACGTGATCGGATCGGCAGGAAAGAACTACAAGCTGCAGTTGACAAGAAAGGATAATGACACCCGAAAGGCGAATCCCTTGATCATCGATTCAAAGAGGTTCATTGATCCAGAGATGCAATTTCGTGAGTATTTCTGCCCGTCGTGCGCCGCATTGGTTGAGACTGAGGTGATACTGGCGACTAGTGGGCCAGTCTGGGACAAGCAGCTTAAGGTCAGCTAGCGGCGGCGATAGTAGGATGCGTATGGATTCGGTGCGCGCCGCGGCTGCGAGCAGAGGCAAACCGTGAAAAGAAAAGAAGTCATAAACACGCCAAAAGTGGCAACCCCGACGGCGCCGTTTTCAATGGCGACAAAGGTAGGGACTACGGTTTTCGTGGCGGGAATCGTTGCCCTCGACGCGAATGGAAATCTCGTTGGGGATGGTGACATCAAAGCGCAGACCCGTCAGGTCTTAGAGAATATAAAGGAACTGGTGTTCGCCGCCGGAGGAAGCCTTTCGGATGTGGCAAAGACCATCGTTTATTTGACTGATTTTGCGAACTATGCCGGGATGAACGAAGTTTATCGAGAATACTTCAGTGAGGCACCGCCAGCGCGCGCGACGGTAAAGGTCGAACTGCTCGACCCTCGCCTCCTAGTGGAGATTGACGCCACTGCGGTGACGTCGTAGCGCATTATTGAACGAGCGAATAATCATCGCGCGCTTTGGGTCGTGATGGTGGTTTTGCCGATGGCGAACGCCCGTGTCCGCTTTGCGGTGCCCGGAGCGTGACCGACCATGGTGTATGCAGCGTGAACCTTAAAGCGATCCAATCTTGCGAAAGCGCAAGATTGGATGGTGTTGGAAACCACCATCATCCGCAGTCGAAGCTGCTGATCGCCATCCACAATGCGGCGCATGTGCGGCCACTCAGTGCAATGTTTTGTGCGCCTTCACTTCACCTTTTGAACAATCCCATGATCTCCGCCTTCGCCAAGGTATTGAAGTGCAGATTGAAACCGACAACTGCTGCCGATGTGTCACTTTTCACCTCGAGCTTGTCGGTTTTCACGGCGAACACAGTGAACAGATAGCGATGCGGATGGTGGCCCTCGGGTGGGCACGGGCCGCCGTAGCCAGGTGCCCCGTAATCGGTGCGCGTCTGCAACGCACCCACAGGCAGTCTACCGCCCGAACTCCCTGCACCCTCGGGGAGCTCGTTCACATTCGTCGGGATGTTCACCACCAGCCAGTGCCAGAAGCCAGATCCGGTCGGTGCGTCGGGGTCGTAACAGGTCACAGCAAAGCTTTTCGCTTCCGTTGGCGCGCCCGACCACTTAAGATGTGGTGATTTGTTGCGTCCTGCGCACCCAAAACCGAAATCGGCTGACAGGACAAATTGGTTTGATAGGTAATCGCCGTCCTTGAAGCTATTGCTGATAACCGTGAAACCCATCAGCCGTCCTCCCATCCAACAAAAGCAGCCTAATGGAACGTAAGGCTGTTTAATTTGTCAATCGGCGTCGGATCGGGGTTCCCGATGGCGAGCAAAACGGGGCCGTATGTGATTTGCCGCGACAGAAACGCGCCTAATTGATTGAACGCAATACCCTTTAGGCGAAATGTGCCCAGTCCACTCATTTCAATCGCATCACGAAGAGCCAATCAGCTTGCCTTGCCGTTTAACTTAGTCTTAACGCGCTCACGGCGTTGCGGAGCGCCGCACCGACGGCCGCGCATGCCGCCTCGCCGGCCCCGAGTGGCGGTTCATTGGGCCGATCGACGAGATTGATTTCCAGCTTGGTGCACCCAAGCTACCGCTAAATGCGCTTATCAACATCATCTTCAAGCAATTCAACCACCCACTTCACTGCTGGCAGGAATGCCATGTCTAATCTCGCTGTTCCGCCACAATAGCCGTCCACACCGCTTCCACCGGAGATGTAATTGGCGGCACATGCAGCACGGCAAAGAACCGCTTATGCTCTAATTACGGCGTTGCTGCTGGCCGCCCGAGCGGCTCGCCAGCGCGCCAATGCGGCCACGCGATTGCGGCCCCTTCTATTCGAAGACCTGTGGATCCTCCCTCTGGTACCCGGAGGGTACCCCCGAAGGCTTTGGGGATTTATCCGGCTGCTTTAAGTACCTGATTTATTTGGCTCCCCGGGCCGGATTCGAACCAGCGACCAACCGGTTAACAGCCGGTTGCTCTACCACTGAGCTACCGGGGAACAAGCCGGCGCTACGGCAATCGGCCTATAACAAAGCTCCCCTGCTTTGCCTAGCGGAGAGGCGCCCAACTTTGCCAGCCGCCTTTGTCCGATGGCGGATGTCGGCGGGCAAACTTCGCGAATTGAGGTTGGAGGCCACGGCCGGAATCGAACCGGCGTGCACGGATTTGCAGTCCGCTGCGTAACCACTCCGCCACGTGGCCATTGGCCGGGACGGATGCCGCAGATAGCGGGCCGCCCCGGCGCCCAAGCCCTATATAGGAGCCAAGCCGGCTCGACAACGCCGCGCCGCTTACTTGCCTTTTGCCCGTCCTTGCCGCACAAAAGCCGTGCATTCCATCAGCTTCAGCGAGGATCGCGATGACCGACTTTGCCGCCGCGCGCCGCAATATGGTGGACGGGCAGGTGCGCACCGCCGATGTCACCGATCTGCGCGTCATTTCGGCCATGCTCGAGATTCCGCGCGAGCAATTCGTTGCGCCCGCCATGGCCGGGCTTGCCTATCTCGACCTCGACGTGCCGGTCGGCCAAGGCGCTCAGGCTTCGCGCCGGCTGATCAAGCCCATGGTGCTGGCCAAGCTGATCCAGGCCGCCGAACTTGCCGCGACCGACCGGGTGCTCGATGTCGGCTGCGTCACCGGCTATGCCGCGGCGCTGCTGGCGCGCATCGCTGGCGAGATCGTCGCGCTCGAACAGGATGCCGCGCTTGCCGATGCCGCGCGCGCGGCGCTGTCGCAGCTGCCAAATGCCGGCGTGGTCAGTGGCCCGCTCATCGAAGGCTGGCCGAAATCTGCGCCTTATGACGCCATCCTGCTCGAAGGCGCGACCGAGTTCGCACCCGAGACGCTATTGGGGCAACTCAAGGATGGCGGCCGGCTGGTCTGCGTGCTGGGCGTGGGGCCGGGCGCCAATGCCACGCTGTATCGGCGGGGCGGCGGGGAGGCCGGCGGCCGGCCGCTGTTCGACGCCGCGGCGCCGATCCTGCCCGGCTTCGTTAAACCCCCGGAATTCGCATTTTGAGACGATATTAGCTGTAAACCGTGACGTGAAAGCCCCACATGGCAGGCATTCTGTTGGCTGAGAGGGGTGGGGGCTTCCAAGCCCGCACCGGGCCGCATATGGTTTTGGGTGGTTTGGTCGCGCGAATCGCGTGTGCACAAAATACCGATCGCGCGGGGGTTGGGTTTGAGATGTGGCCTGGTAGTCCTAGCGGCTGGGCAGGGGGGCTCGCGGTCGGCGTGATCGCGTGCGCCGCGCTGCCGTTTGCGGCGCCGCTCGCGCATGGCGAGACGCTCGAAACAGCCCTGGTCGAGGCCTATCGTAATAATCCGTCGCTCAATGCGCAGCGCGCATCGGTCCGCGCCACTGACGAAGGCGTGCCGCAGGCCCTGTCCGGCTATCGGCCGAAGGTCACCGTCACCGCCACCGGCGGCCAGCAATCGCTCTCAAGCACGACCAGGGTGGTGGCTCCCAATCTGCCGGCCAACGTGCCGCCCAACAGGCCGGCGACCTACGGGACGCAGAGCGGCTACAACACGCCATTCAACTACGGCGCCACCATCACGCAGACGCTGTTTAACGGATTCCAGACAGCCAACAAGACGCGGCAAGCGGAGTCGCAGGTGCTGGCCGCGCGCGCGACCTTGGCGACCACGGTGCAGACGGTGCTGCTCAATGCGGCGACCGCCTACATGAATCTGCTGCGTGACGGTGCGATCCTCGATTTGCAGCGGCGTAACGTCGAAGTCTTGCAGGAGCAACTGCGCCAGACCCGCGACCGCTTCAACGTCGGCGAGGTGACGCGCACCGACGTGGCGCAATCGGAATCGCGTCTGGCCGCCGGCCGCTCGCAAGTGCTGACCGCGGAAGCCAATTACAAGGCGTCGGCGGCGACCTATCGCCAAGTGATCGGCACCAACCCCGGCAAGCTCACGGCCGCCGCACCGGTCGACCGTTTCTCGCCGCGCAGCTTGCCGGCGGCGGTCTCCGTCGGCACGGGCAGTCATCCGTCGGTGATGAGCGCGCAATACAATGTCGACGCCGCGCAACTGGCGGTGAAAGTGGCGGAAGCGGCGCTGCTCCCGACCGTGTCGGTGCAGGGCAGCTACCAGAAGAACTATCTGGCCGTGGGCAACCTCAACACCATCGAAAGCTATAATGCATCGGTGCTGGGCACGCTCACCGTGCCGATCTACCAGGGCGGCACGGAATATTCCCTTATCCGCCAGGCCAAGGAGACGCTCGGTCAGAGGCGGCTCGACTTCGACACCGCGCGCGACCAGGTGCGCCAGACGGTGGTGCAGTCGTGGGGCCAGCTCGAAGCCGCCAAGGGTAATATCGACGCCACCCAAGCGCAGGTGCAGGCGAGCGAGATCGCGCTCAACGGGGTGCGCGAGGAAGCGCGCGTCGGCCAGCGCACCACCCTCGACGTGCTCAATGCCCAGCAGGAACTGGTCAATGCCCGGGTGGCGATGGTGGGCGCTCAGCGCGACCGGGTAGTGGCGTCCTACACCTTGTTAGCCGCGGTCGGCCGGCTGTCGCCGGACGTGCTCGGCCTGCATGTGCCGGCCTATGATGCCACCGTCCATTACGAGCAGATCCGCGACAACTGGGCCGGGGTGCGCACCCCGGACGGACGCTGAAACCGGCGCCGACGCGGCTGGTGTCCACAGTTCATTAGCATTTCTCAGGCTTTCGCCCTGCCATACCCGCACCGTTCTGGCGTATAAATGGTAAGCGGTGCCGATTCGCTGCGTGAGCGCACCGTCGTGCGGGTTTTTGAAGACTGCGGTCGGGATTACTGAATGAGCCAGACGGCGAAGGCCCAAGAACCTTCGATGGAGGAAATTCTGGCCTCCATTCGGCGCATTATCGCCGATGAGGACGGCGGCAAGACGGCCAAGGGGCCCGAGCCGGCGGCGCCCGAGCCGTCGCCGCCACCGCCGCCGCCAGCGGCCGCCGTAAACGGCGAGAGCGATATCGATGCCATGCTCGCCGACCTCGACGAACCGCCGCCCGCAGCCAAGGCCGAGCCCGAACCGGCAAAGCCCGCCGCCGCGCTGGCCGGTAACGATGTGCTCGATCTAACCGAAGAGAATGTAGCGCCGACGCCGCCCCCGGGGCCGGCGCCGCGCTTCCGCACCATCGACGGCGATTCCGACGTGGTGTTCACCGACCGGCCGCCGGAGCCGCCGCCGGAACCGGAGCCGGAGGTGCACACGCCGTACCCGCAGGCGCCGGCGCCCGACCACGGACTGATCTCGAACACCACCGTCGCGGCGGTCGACAGCGCGTTCAACGCGCTCGCCCACACCGTGTTTGGGCAGAACGCGCGCACGCTCGAAGACCTGGTCAAGGAAATGCTGCGCCCGATACTGAAGTCGTGGCTCGACGACAATCTACCGGGGCTGGTGGAGCGCATCGTGCGCACCGAGATCGAACGGGTCTCGCGCGGCAAGCCTTGAGCCGCATGATCCCGAAAAAGCCTGTCCCCGATTTAGTCGGGGATGGGAACCGGATTTCGGGAAAGATCATGCGCAAGCAAAATGTAAGGCAAGCACGGCGGTTCAATCTAAGCGAATCATGTCCTCGACGCCGGCCGCCCGCCGCGCCTTGAGCGCGTGGGCGAACCAGAGGCCGAGCGCCAACAGCACTATCGCCGCAATCAGGAAAACCGGCACGCCTTTGTAGCGGTCGAACACCAGCGCCGCAGTTGCGACGCCCGCGGTCTGGCCGAGATAGAGCGCGGCCGAAAACAGGCCGACAGCGGTGCCGCGCGCTTCCGGCGTCATCTGGGTGGCGTTGGTCTGCAGCGTGTTGTGCAGCATGTAGAAGCCCAGTCCGGTCGCGAGTATGGCGATGGGCGCGATAGTGGCGTGCGGCTCGAAGGCGAGCGTGACGTAGGCGGCCGCCAAAAGCGCGCCGCCGCCGGCCGCGAGGCCCGTTTGGCCGAGCCGGTTCACGAGCCGGCGCACCGACAGGCTGTAGATCAGCCCGCCGATCGCGAAGGCGCCGACGAACAGGCCGACCAGCGCGAAATTCAAATCGAAACGCAGATGCAGGTCGGCGCCGACATAGGTGAAGGCGCCGAACATGGCGCCGGCTTCCACGAAGGCGATGACGATCACCGTGCGCGCCCAGGGCGAGCGCAGCACGGTCGCGTAGTCGGCGAAAAAGTGCCGTCCGTTTTGTGCCGGCGCCGGCGCGCCGCGGGTGACCGGATTGCGCGCGAGCTCGTAGAACAGGCCGATTGTGGCGAGCCCCAGCATGGCGGCGAGAATGAAGAACACCGCGCGCCAGCCGAAATAATCGCCGAGCACACCGCCGGCGGCCTGGCCGAACAACTGGCCGAGAATCTGGCCCGAGAGGAAACTGCCGAGTACATGCTGGCGGCGCTCATAGGGGATGACGTCGCCAATAAAGGCCATGGCAAAGGGAATGATCCAGCCGGTGGCTAATCCGCTGCCGAGACGCGCCGCCACCAGCAGCGGCAGCGACGCGGCCAGTCCGCACAGCGCCACCATGACGCTTGCGCAGGCGGCGGCGACGGCGACCGTGCGGTATTTGCCGAAGCGGTCGCCGAGCGGCCCGATCACCAATTGCACCGAGCCGTGCGCCAGCAGGTAGGCAGTCACCACGATCGAGGTCGCGCCCACGCTGACCTGGAGATCGGCGGCGATCTGCGGCAACAGCGAATCGGTCACGCGCACCATGGCCTGGGCGGCGAAGGCGGCGACGGCCAGCAGCGTGATGGCCCGGGTGGCGCTGCCCGACGGGGACGGGGGCTGGTGCAAAGTTGACTTCTCGTTGGGTGGCGGGCTTTGTACCGCGCGAGCGAGATCAAACAAACAGCAATGATCGACAAGACCTATCAGCCCGGCGAGGTCGAGGGCCGCATTTATCAGACTTGGGAACGCGCCGGCGCCTTCCGCGCCGGCCGGCCCGAGCGCGCCCGGGCTGAGCCGTATTGTATCGTCATTCCGCCGCCCAACGTCACCGGCTCATTGCATATGGGCCATGCGCTCAACAACACGCTACAGGACATTCTGTGCCGCTTCGAGCGCATGCGCGGGCGCGACGTGCTGTGGCAGCCGGGCACCGACCATGCCGGCATCGCGACGCAGATGGTGGTCGAGCGGCAGCTGATGGAGCGGCAGCAACCCTCCCGCCGCGCCATGGGGCGCGAAGCCTTCCTCAAGCGCGTGTGGGAATGGAAGGCGGAGTCGGGCGGCACCATCGTCAATCAGCTCAAGCGGCTCGGCGCCTCGTGTGATTGGTCGCGCGAGCGCTTCACCATGGACGCGGGCCTGTCGCGCACGGTGCTGAAAGTGTTCGTCGAGCTCTACCGCGAAGGGCTGATCTACAAGGATAAGCGGCTGGTCAATTGGGATCCCAAGCTGCACACCGCCATTTCCGATCTGGAAGTGGTGCAGGTCGAAACCAAGGGCCATCTGTGGCACATCCGCTATCCGATCGAGGGCCGCTGCTTTAATCCGGACGACTCGGCGAGCTTCATCACGGTTGCCACCACGCGGCCGGAGACCATGCTGGGCGACACCGCGGTGGCGGTGCACCCGGAAGACGAGCGTTACAAGACGCTGGTCGGCGAGAACGTGTTCCTGCCACTGGTCGGGCGGCGCATTCCCATCATCGCCGACGAGTATTCCGATCCCGAGAAGGGCAGTGGCGCGGTGAAGATCACGCCGGCGCATGACTTCAACGATTTCGAGGTCGGCAAGCGGCACAACCTGCCGCAGGTCAACATCTTCAGCGTCGAGGCCAAGCTCGACCTGAAAGACAACGCAAGTTTCCTCGCCGGCGTGCCGAAATCCGCCGAGCTCGATGAGACGCTGGCGATGCACGGCCTCGACCGCTTTGCGGCGCGCAAGCAGATCGTCGCGCGGCTGGAAGAAAAAGGACTGATCGCGAAGATCGAGCCGAATACGCATGTTGTCCCGCATGGCGACCGCTCGAACGTGGTGATCGAGCCGTTCCTTACCGACCAGTGGTACGTCAACGCCAAGAAGCTGGCGGAGCCGGCGATTGCCGCCGTGCGCGACGGCAAGACCAATTTCGTCCCGAAGAACTGGGAGAAGACCTATTTCGACTGGATGGAGAACATCCAGCCCTGGTGCATCTCGCGGCAATTGTGGTGGGGGCATCAGATCCCGGCTTGGTACGGGCCGGGAGAGAATGAATCCGACGGCCTCAGCATGACCGTCACCAATCGACCTGAAGTAAAAAGGGCAGAGAATTATTTCGTCGGAGAAACTGAGGAAGATGCAATTCGGCAAGCCGAACGGTTCTATGGCCGTTCTGTTCAAATCGTCGAAAAGAAGAAATATCTAGTCGAGGCATTTGACGCGCTTTTTGCCGACAAAACAAAGCCAATTCCGCTTTACCGTGATGAAGACGTCCTCGACACCTGGTTCTCCTCGGCGCTGTGGCCGTTCTCGACGCTGGGCTGGCCGGACCAGACGCCCGAATTGAAACGCTATTATCCAACCTCGGTGCTGGTTACCGGCTTCGACATCATCTTCTTCTGGGTGGCGCGCATGATGATGATGGGCCTGCAATTCATGAAAGAAGTGCCTTTCCACGACGTCTACATCCACCGGCTGGTGCGCGACGCTGCCGGCGCAAAGATGTCGAAGTCGAAGGGCAATGTGGTCGATCCGCTTGGCGTCATCGACCAATACGGCGCCGACGCGCTGCGCTTCACGCTGGCGCGCGGGGCGGCGCAGGGCCACGACATCAGGCTCGGTCCGCAGGACGTGGAGAACAACCGCAACTTCGCGACCAAGCTGTGGAACGCGGCGCGCTTTGTTGAGTTCAACGGCGCGGCTCGCCTCAAGGGATTCGACCCCCGGACAGTGAAAGAGCCATTGAACCGTTGGATGGCGCGAAGGGTCGCTGTCGCGGTCAACAAAGTAACGGCGGCGATCGAAGGTTACAGGTTCAACGAAGCCGCGGAATCCGTCTATCACTTCATTTGGAATAACTATTGCGACGAATTTGTCGAAGCATCCAAATCACTGCTGGCTGGCCCGGACGGATCGGAGAAAAATGAAACACGGGCCATGGCAGCTTGGGCAATCGACCAAATACTCAAGCTTCTCCACCCGTTCATGCCATTCGTTACTGAGGAGCTGTGGCGAGTCACGGCATCGCTAGGCGAGGACCGTAGTGCGCTCTTAGCGCTGTCGGTCTGGCCACAAGTCCTAGAAATTGAAGATGTGCCCGAAATGGAAGCTGTCTTTGAAGTGGTTGGTGAACTCCGAACGATTCGCACAACCTATAATGTTCCATTCAGGGAGACTCTCTCAGCAAACCTAACAAATTTCGGCTCTGTCAATACAAGCGTCTTGAGTTCGAGTGCGAGTAGCATTTCACGAATGGCTAACACGGCTGTTTTCGTGAATGGGTCTGCACTTGCGGTGCCGAGCTGGCAAACCGGAACCATACAAGTGACGACGACGCCCAGCGCTGGAACCGCACCGTTGAGCACTAGTTCGAACTTTGCCGATTTGTCGGCAATGCCAATAATTCACTCTCCAGTCAGTGACGGTATCTTGTCTATCGTGCTCCCAACTTCTTTCGATCTCGCCGCCGAGCGCGCGCGCCTCGCCAAGGAGATGCAGAAAGCCGACGCCGACATCGCCCGCGTCGACGCCAAGCTCGGCAACGCCAATTTCGTCGCCCGCGCGCCGGAAGAGGTGGTCGAGGAAGAAAAAGAAAAGCGCGCGGAGGCGCTCGCGCGCAAAACCAAGATCGCCGAGGCGCTCGAGCGGCTCAAGGGCGCGGCTTGAAGGGCGCGGCCGGACGCTTGACAGCGCCGGGCGGCGGCGCGCTATCGTTCCGGCGCTGATTTAAAGGGGTGGCGGATGCGTGGAGTCATTGTGGCGATTGCGCCGGACGGAACCTATGGGCAGCTCTCGGCCGAGGACGGGCAGCGCTACAGCTACTGGACATCCGAAATTCACAACGGCCGCGCGCAGCCCGGGCAGAGCGTTGATTTCCAGCTGTGGGAAGGCCAGCCGGTCGACATCTTCGTCCTGGCCAGACCCGGCACGCCCGATGCCGCGCCGCCGCCGGGCGCGGGCGCGCGGCAGCCGACGGCCTATGCCGCCGCCACATCCGCTTACGCCGCCACGCCGTCGCCCTTTGTGGCGTCGCTCTCCTCGCTGCCCCCGCTCGATTATTGGATCACGTTGTTTACCTCGCCGGCCGGGCGCATCTCGCGCCTGCAATTCTGGCTGCACGGCGTGCTGCCGATCGTCGTTTGCAGTCTCGTGCTTGGCTGGATCCCCTTCCTCGGTTTCCTGGTGTCGCTGGCGTTGGCCTGGGCGTCGATCTGCATCTGCTTCAAGCGCTTTCACGATCTCGGTTATCCCGGCTGGTGGAGCCTGCTCAACGTCATCCCGATGTTGCTGGCGGCGTTTCTCACCGGCGCGTCGTTCCTTGGCGTCACCTTCGCCTGGCTGTTGGCGGAGGTGCTGTGGGGGCTGGCCTTGGTGGTATGGATCGTGCAGATGGCGTTGGTCTATCTGCACGTCGGCCAGCCGGGGCCGAATGAATACGGCCCCGATCCGCTCGCCGGCGCTTGAAGCGCAGCGGATCCGATCGCTTTTGCGGGTGCGTCGCTGCCCGACTAGGCGCGCGGTGCATGGTGATGCCGCCAGCGCTGGTTCGGTAAGTGGCAAAGCGGGAGACGGCGATGGCTTATTTCCTTGTTATCGCGCGCGACGGGAACGATGCGGACGCGCCGGCGCGGCGCAAAACGACTCGAACTGCGCACCTGGAAGGCATCAGGCCGATGGTCGAAAAGGGCGAGTTGCTTAATGGCGGCGGAATTCTCAACGGCGCCGGCGATATGGTGGGGTCGGCAGTCTTTGTGGAGTATCCAAGCCGCAAGGAACTCGACGACTGGCTCAAGCGCGAGCCCTATGTTGTCAACGGCGTGTGGAAGGACATCAAAATCATCCCGATCCGCATGACAGTTCAAAACGGCCAGATTAGACCCTGACTCGGTGTCATGATCGACCCCAACAATCGGCCGGGCGGCGATACCCTGATCCTCACCGCCAAGAGCGCCGACAAGGTGCAATTCTTCGACGCCGGAACACTCGCGCTCACTTCCGAGATCGCCATGCCGGGTTCGACCCACGAGATGGTGCGCGCGGGCGACGGCGCGACTGTCTACGCCTCGGTCTATGGCGGCGGCATTTTCGGGAAGAACAAGGACCCCGACCGCCGCATCGCCGTCATCGATCTGGCAACGAAATCGCTGACGCGCACCATCGACGTCGGCGGCAATGTGGCGCCGCATTCGGTGATGATGGACGAGGGCGGCATGCTGTGGGCGACCGCCGAATTGACCAATGCGGTGCTAGCGATCGAACCGGGCAACGACGAGATCGAGCGCATCGACATCGGCGGCGCGCCGCACTGGATCGCGATCAGCCATGCAACCGGCAAGCTGTTCGCCTCGTTCAAGACTAGGGAAGCCGTCGCGGTGGTCGATCTGGAGAGCCGCAAGCCCATCGACCTCATCACCATCCCGCACGGCGCCGAAGGCATCGCTGTCTCCCCCGACGGCTGGGCGCTCTATGTCTGTTCGCACCAGAAGGGCGAGGTGCACGCGTTCGATACCCGTACGCACGCGCTGCATCACACGGCCGCCATCGAGGGCGCGCCGGGCGAGGCCAATCAGCTGCGCCGCGTGCGCGTTACGCCGGACGGGCGCTACCTCTGCGTCTCCTCGCATGTCGACAATTACGCCGCGGTCTACGACGCGCTGACGCTCAAGCAGATCGCCGGCTTTCCCACGCCCAAAGCGCCGATGGGCTTCGGCTTCGCCGCCGATGGCACGCATGCTTATCTGTGCTGCCACGACGCCGCGGTGACGCTGGAATTCGTGATCGCCAGCGGCCGCGTCACCCGGCAATTTTCAACCGCGCCCGGTTGCGAGTTCATTATTTCGTATTGAAACCTCATTCGCGAAACGGCTTGCTGAGGAACGGCGAGCCCTTCATCCCGTAGCGCCAGGGGTGCTCCACCGCCTTGCTGATGCCGATGCGCACGCCGACTGCAATCTCCGGCGTAGCCGTGCGCGCGCGCAATTCGAACGGGGCGCGGTCAAGCGGAAGGCCGTTGTGCTTGCGCGTCACCGCCAGCGCCTCGGCGAGCTTGCCCGGCCCTGAGCACAGCGCACGGGCATCGCTTAACCCCCGGCGCCGCCGCATGAGGCCCAAGCCTTGGCGAGGCTCCAGCGCCCGGATCAGCACCGCGCTGGCCGAGCTTTCTTCTTCGCACACGAAATTCAGGCACCAGTGGATGCCGTAGGAACGGTAGACATAGGCGTGTCCCGCCGGCCCGAACATCACGGCGTTACGCTCGGTGCGGCCGCCATAGGAATGCGCCGCCGGGTCTGAGTGGTGATACGCCTCCAGCTCCACGATCACCCCACCCACGCCGTTAACCGTGAGCCTGGCCCCGATCAGCTCCGGGGCGACCGTATGCACCGAGCGGTCGAAGAAACTGCGGCGCAATCTGGGGGGTGGGGCCATGGCCGGGCTGTGTCCTGCCTGCAACACATTAACGGCAAATACGCCATAACCCCTCACGAATGTGCGCCGCGCCGCGATTTGGCCATACCCTTCTCCGACACCAATGCCCACCGAGGTACTTCCCAAGCCGTTGCGTGGCTTTGGTTTTACCGCCGGGCAAGCAACCTCGGCTAAGCCGGCAGAGGCAGGCTGGATGTCGCCAGGGGCGGGGGCCCTGAGTAGTGATGGACGCCAAGACCAATCTGAAGGCCAAGCTGCCGAGCCGGCACGCCACCGAAGGGGCGGACCGCGCCCCCCACCGTGCCTTTTATTACGCCATGGGTCTGTCCGCCGAGCAGATCCATGCGCCCTTCGTCGGCGTCGCCACCTGCTGGAACGAGGCCGCCCCCTGCAACATCGCGCTGATGCGCCAGGCGCAGGCGGTCAAGCAAGGCGTTGCCGCGGTCGGCGCCACCCCGCGCGAGTTTTGCACTATCACCGTCACCGACGGCATCGCCATGGGCCATGCCGGCATGAAGGCCTCGCTGCCCTCGCGCGAGGTGATCGCCGACTCGGTCGAGCTGACGATGCGCGGCCACTGCTATGACGCGCTTGTTGGCGTCGCCGGCTGCGACAAGTCGCAGCCCGGCATGATGATGGCGATGTGCCGCCTCAACGTGCCCTCGATCTACATCTATGGCGGCTCGATCCTGCCCGGCAAATTCAAGGGCAAGGACGTTACCGTGCAGGACGTCTACGAGGCGGTCGGCAAGCATTCGGTCGGGCAGATGTCGGACGCCGATCTGCTCACGCTGGAAGAGAATGCCTGTCCCTCGGCCGGCGCCTGCGGCGCGCAATTCACCGCCAACACCATGGCGACCGTGTCGGAAGCCATCGGCCTGGCCTTGCCCTATTCGTCCGGCGCGCCGGCGCCTTACGAGCTGCGCGACAAGTTCTGCATGTTGGCCGGCGAGATGATCATGGACCTGATCACCAAGAACATCCGGCCCAGGGACATCGTCACCCGCAAGGCACTGGAGAATGCCGCCGCCGTTGTGGCGGCCACCGGTGGTTCCACCAATGCTGCGCTGCACCTGCCGGCGATCGCGCATGAATGCGGAATCGCATTTACCCTGTTCGACGTCGCCGAAGTCTTCAAAAAGACACCGTATATCGCAGATTTGAAACCGGGCGGACGTTATGTCGCCAAGGATATGTTCGAAGCAGGCGGCGTGCCGCTGCTGATGAAGACCCTGCTCGATCACGGCTTCATGCACGGCGATTGCCTGACCGTCACCGGCCGCACCATGGCCGAGAACTTGAAGAGCGTGAAATGGAACCCGGACCAGGACGTCGTGCGTCTGGCCGACAAGCCGCTGCTGGCGACCGGCGGGGTCGTTGGCCTGAAGGGCAATCTCGCGCCTGAGGGCGCGATCACCAAGATCGCCGGCATGACGCATCTCAAATTCTCCGGTCCTGCGCGCTGTTTCGACAGCGAGGAAGCCTGCTTCGATGCCGTCAAGAACAAGAAATACAAGGAAGGCGAGGTGCTGGTGATGCGCTACGAGGGCCCCAAGGGCGGCCCCGGCATGCGCGAAATGCTCTCCACCACGGCCGCGCTTTACGGCCAGGGCATGGGCGAGAAGGTGGCCCTCATCACCGACGGACGTTTCTCCGGCGCCACCCGCGGCTTCTGCGTCGGCCATGTCGGGCCGGAGGCGGCGGTAGGCGGCCCGATCGCGCTCATCCGCGACGGCGACATCATCGAGCTCGACGGCGAAAAGGGTACGCTCAACGTCAAGCTCTCGGCCGACGAGCTTGCCAAGCGCAAGGCGCAATGGAAGCCGCGCGAGAGCGAATATGGTTCCGGATATTTGTGGAAATACGCCCAGCAGGTGGGGACGGCGCTCAACGGCGCGGTCACCCATCCCGGCGGCAAGGGCGAGAAGAGCTGTTATGCGGATAGCTGAGACCCTGTTGCGCGCGATCGTGATTGGCGCGGCGCTAGCCGCCGCGCCGGCGCTGGCGTTAGACGGCAGCAAGACCAACGCCAAAGTGCCGCCACCGCTGACGCCGATGCAGGCGTTCCGCTCCGGCGCACACTTGCTCAAAGCCGGCCAGACCGCCAAGGCCGTTCACTCGCTCGAATATGCCGCGGAGAAAGGCCATGCCATCGCGCAGTGGAAGCTCGGCCGCATGTATGCCGAGGGCGAGGGCGTCACCCAGAACGATCTGAAGGCCTTCGAATATTTCCGTCGCATCGCCGACCAACACGCCGACGACAATCCCGACACAAGGCAGTCCCGCTTCGTCGCCAACGCCTTCGTCGCGCTCGGCCAGTATTATCTCGACGGCATCCCGCGTACCGCGGTGAAACGCGATCCCGAGCGCGCGCGCGAAATGTTCGCCTATGCCGCGTCGTATTTCCGCGATCCGGACGCGCAGTATTACCTGGCGCGGCTCTATCTCGACGGCGTCGGCGCCCCGCACGACCCGCGCACGGCGGCGCGCTGGTTCGGCCTGTCGGCGCAAAAGGGCATGTGCAAGGCGCAGGCCATGCTGGGCGCCATGCTGTTCACCGGCGACCATGTCCCGCGCCAGGCCGCGCGTGGCCTGATGTGGCTGACGCTGGCCAAGGACGCCGCCAAGGACAACGTCGCCGCCGACCGGGACTGGATCAACCGGCTCTACGACAACGCCTTCCGGCAGGCGACCGAGGACGAGCGCGCGCTGGCACTGGTTTATCTGCGGAATTGGATGGTGACGCGGCGGGAGTAGTCGCGAGCCGTTAGCGCACAAGCCTTCACGCAAATTCTATGACCACGCGGGCGGGCGCCGCTATCCGCGCTTAGGTGCGGGCGGCTCGATCTCGGAAACATTTGGCGGCCAGGGAGCGAGCCAGGTCGCCAACGGCATAACCAGCGGCGGCACATTGTAATCGACAAGGCTCGGATCGATCGCGAAATTGCTGCCGCCGATTTCCTCCAGTACCGCCGTGTTGCGTGGATCGAGATCATTCGGGTAACCGCCATAGGCCAGTTTGGCCACGCGGTGGAAATGAAAGAGATGTGCACGCTCCATCAAGGTCAAATAAGTCCAGGTGTTTACCGAAGTGTCGATGCAGTCGAGCTGCGTCCGGTCGCCAAGATTGGGCAGGACCAGCATGTTCTGATGCGTCCACTGGTGGGCGGCCGTGCCGGCCTTTTCACCGACTAGCTTCTGCATGAGCATCACCGCGCGCGCGATCCGTTGCCGCTCGGCTTTGGCATCGTTGGCACGTGGGGTGAAAATCGCAGCAACGCGCCGCCACTCTTTTGCGCTCAAGCTGACACGGGTTCTTACAGAGCAGTTGAAGCCGTGGCATTCGACGAAGCTCGCCGGGGTCGGATTGGGCTCAGCATAGCGGTCGAGATAGGTCGTGTTGAGTTGTTGGGGGTTCTCCGCGCAGGCGCACAACGCCAGCGCCGCGACCAACAAGCCCGAAACGCTACGCAAGTGCGCCATCGGCTCTCCACATTTGTCGCCATCTTAGCGTGTGCCGCTGCATGTCAGAAGGCTTTGAGTTTCACCGTCCCTCGATATCCAGATCGACAAACACCGGCACGTGGTCGGACGGCTTGTCCCAGCCGCGCACCTGGCGGTCGATGCCGGCGTCGGTCAGCTGGTCGGTGGCCTGCGGCGACAGCAACAGGTGGTCGATGCGGATGCCGTCGTTCTTGGCGAAGGCGCCGGCCTGGTAATCCCAGAACGTATAGAGGTCGCCGCTATCGCTGACCGCGCGGATGGCGTCGGTGAGGCCGAGATTGATCAGCGCCCGGAACTTCTCCCGCGTCGGCCGCAGGAATAGAGCATCGTTGACCCAGGCTTCCGGCCGCTTGGCGTCAATTGGCGTCGGGATGACGTTGTAGTCACCCGCCAAAACCAGTGGCTCTTCCAGTTTAAGTCGTTCATCTGAAAATTGAACGAGCCGATCCATCCATTTGAGTTTGTAAGCATATTTTTCTTCGCCGCCATTGCCATTGGGCAGATAGAGGCTGGCCACCCGCAGGGCCCCGGTCTTGGTCGAGACCTGCACCTCCAGAAAGCGGGCCTGCACGTCGCCGTTGTCGCCCATCAGCCCGGCCTTCACCTCATCGAACGGCAGCTTGGACAGCAGGGCCACCCCATGGAGCGCCTTCTGCCCATGTACCGCCACGTTGTAGCCGAGCCCCTCCAGCGGCTCGCGCGGGAAAGCATCGTCGGTGCATTTGATCTCCTGCAGGCAGACGATGTCGGGGGCCCGCTCGGCCAGCCAGGCCGTCAGGCTGTCCATGCGCTGGCGGATCGAATTGACGTTCCAGGTGGCGATACGCATGGGAAGGCGGGGTCCGGCGGGGTAAATTACGGCTTTGGGCGTCCGTATTTACCGCAGGGATATGCACCTGGACACGTTTATATGCTAATAGGCTGGCCAACGCGGCGGCCGGTGAAGCTTGAAATAATGGCCATTCAGCGTTGATAGGGAGCGCCCGGGCGGCACGCGAAACGAGCCCGGATCGAAAGCTGCAGATGAGCAAGCGAAAATGGCTCCTTGGGGTGGCGGTGCTCGCCCTGATCGGCATTGCCGTGCTCAGCCGCGGCACGTGGCTCGGCATGTGGACCAGCGACCAACCTTCGGCCGCGCGTGCGCAAGGCCAGCGCGGCCGGCCGGTACCGGTCGAGGTCGCCAAGGCGGCGCGCAAGCAGGTGCCGGTGCGCGTCGACGCCATCGGCACCGTCACGCCCATCGCCAGCGTCGCCATCAAGGCGCGGCTTGAATCGGCCATCGTCGGCGTGCATTTCAAGGACGGCGCCCACGTCAACAAGGGCGATTTGCTGTTCACCCTCGACTGCCGCGCCATCGACGCGCAACTGGCGCAGACCGAAGGCGCGATCGCGCGCGACAAGGCCCAGCTTGCCGGCGCCGAGCGCGACGTGGCGCGCTACGAGAGTCTGGCGGCCAAGAACGCGAGCCCACAGCAGACTCTCGACACCGCCAAGACCCAGGCCGAGGTCTACAAAGCCGCCATAAGATCCGATCAGGGTCTGCTCGAAAATCTCAAGGTTCAGCGCAGCTATTGCACGATCAGCGCGCCGATCTCCGGCCGCATCAGCGCCGCCGCTGTCAAGGTCGGTAATTTCGTGCGCCAGGCCGACGCCTCGGCGATGGCGACCATCAACCAGATGGCCCCGGTCTATGTGACCTTCACGGTGCCGCAGAAGGTCCTGCCCGACATCCGTCGCGCGCTCACCGCCAAGACCGCCACCGTCGAGGCTGTCATTCCGGGCGAGCCGAAGCACGCCGACGGCACCGTCAGCATGATCGAGAACACCGTCGATTCCTCGACCGGCATGGCGACCATCCGCGCCAACATGCCGAATACGGACGAGACGCTATGGCCGGGCACGCTCGTCACCGCCCAGCTGACTTTGCGCAGCGAGCAGGCGTTGGTGGTGCCGACCAACGCCGTGCAGGTGAGCCAGGCCGGCAGCTTCGTCTTCGTCGTCGACAAGGGGGTCGCCAAGGTCCGCCATGTCGAAGCCGGGCGCCAGTCCAAGGGCGAGACGGTGATTAAGTCCGGCGTCAAACCCGGCGAGACCGTTGTCACCGACGGGCAATTGCTGCTGCAAGACGGAACCAAGATCGCCCCACGGGGCCCCAAGCCCGCGGGGCGGCGCGCCCAAGGGCCGCGCCGGGACCTAGCGCATGATCCCGAAAAGTGGGAACCGGTTTTCGGATAAGATCATGCGCCAGGAAGGATGTAAGGCTGCCGCGGTTCAGGCTCAACGGTCCGGATTCTCAGTCGCATGAACCTCCCGGAAACCTGCATTCGCCGCCCGGTGCTGACGACGCTGATGACGGCGTCGCTGATCGTGTTCGGCGCCTTCGCCTATCGGCTGTTGCCGGTGGCGGCGCTGCCGGCGGTGGACTTTCCGACCATCCAGATCACCGCGAGCCTGCCTGGCGCTTCGCCGGAGACCATGGCGGCTTCGGTTGCATCCCCAATCGAGCGCCAGCTCTCCACCATCTCCGGCATATCGACGATGAGTTCGTCGTCGTCGCTCGGCTCGACCCAGATCACGGTCCAGTTCGACCTTGGCCGCGACATCGACGGCGCGTCCCTCGACGTGCAGACCGCGCTGGCCACCGCGCAGCGCCGGCTGCCGGCCGAGATGACCACGCCGCCGTTTTTCCGGAAAGTAAATCCGGGCGATTTCGCGGTGGTCTATCTGAGCATGCGCTCCGACACCCTGCCGCTGTCGAAAATCAATGACTACGCCGAGACGGTGGTAGCGCCGACCATCTCGCAGCTCTCCGGTGTCTCCCAGGTGCTGGTCTACGGCGCGCAGAAATTTGCCGTGCGCGTGCAGGTCGACCCGGCCGCCGCGGCCGCGCGCAATATCTCGCTCGACGACATCCGCAGCGTGGTTGCCAAAGCCAATTCCTCTACACCCGTCGGCGCGCTGCAGGGCAAGGACCGCACCGTCACACTGCTTGCGACCGGCGCCATGGAACATGCCGCCGACTATCGCAACGTGATAGTGGCCTATCGCAACGGCGCGCCGATCAAGCTCGACCAAGTCGCCCGCGTGATTGACAGCGTCGAAAACGATAATGAAGCGAGCTGGTACAACGACAAGCGCGCCATCGTGCTCGGCATCTATCGGCAGCCCGATGCCAATACGGTGGAAGTGGTGGACCAGGTGCGCGCCAAGCTGCCGCAATTGCGCGCGCAGGTGCCGGCGTCGATCGAGATGTCGCCTCTGTTCGACCGCTCGATCTCGATCCGCGCCGCGGTTGCCAATGTGCAGGAGACATTGGCGATCGCCGTCTGCCTCGTCATCATGGTGATCTTCTTGTTCCTGCGGAAGGTCTCCGCCACCATCATCCCGGCGCTGGCGGTGCCGGTGTCGCTGATCGGCACCTGCGCGGCGATGTACGTCTTCGGCTTCTCCATCAACAACATGACGCTGCTGGCGCTGACGCTGTCCGTCGGCTTCGTGGTCGACGACGCCATCGTCATGCTGGAGAACATCGTGCGCCATATCGAGGGTGGCATGCGGCCGTTCGAGGCGGCGCTCAAAGGCTCGCGCGAGATCGGCTTCACCATCATATCGATTACCTTCTCGCTGATCGCGGTGTTCATCCCAGTGCTGTTGATGGGCGGCATGGTGGGCCGCGTGTTCCGCGAATTCGCCGTCAGCATCTCGGTCGCCATCATCGTCTCAGGCTTTGTCTCACTGACGCTGACGCCGATGCTGTGCGCGCGCGTGCTCAAGAGTCACGCTCCCGACGAGAAGCAGAATTTCGTGCTGCGCGGCTTCGAGACGCTGTTCGAGCGCATGCGGAGCGTTTACGAATGGTCGCTCGACCGCGTGCTCGCCTACAAGTCGATCATGCTGATCGTGACGCTGGGCACCATCGCCGTCACCATCTGGCTCTATGTCATCGTGCCCAAGGGCTTCTTCCCCACCGAGGACACCGGCTTCCTGTTCGGCATCACCGAGGCCAAGACCGATATCGGCTTCGAGTCGATGATCGAGCACCAGCGCAAGATCGCCGATATCGTGCGCGCCAATCCGGCCGTGTCCTACGTGAACTCGTCGGTCGGCGGCTTCGGTTCGCGCGGCCTCGGCAATACCGGGCGCATGCTGGTGGCGCTGAAGGAACGCGAGGAGCGCGGTTCCTTGCGCGAGGTCATCGGGCGGCTGCGGCGCGAAGCCAATGTCGTGCCCGGGATTCGAATATTCTTCCAGCCGATCCAGAACATCCGCTTGGGCGGTCGTCTCAGCAAGAGCCAGTATGAATACACGCTCCAGTCCAACGATACGGATTCGCTCTATCGGGTGGCGCCCGAATTGCGCGACAAGATCGCCAGGCTGCCGGGGCTGCTCGACGTCACCACCGACCTCTACATCAAGAACCCGCAGATCACGATCGATGTGGATCGCGAGAAGGCGGCGGTCTACGGCGTCAGCGTCGACCAGGTGCGCCAGGAACTCTACAACGCCTTCGGCACCCGCCAGGTCGCCACCATCTATACGCCGGCCAACGACTATGCGGTGATCCTGGAGAGCATGCCGGAATTCCGGGCGGGCCCGAACGACCTCGACCGGGTCCATCTGAAGAGCTCGAAAGGAACCGTCATTCCGCTTTCGGCGGTGACGCATTTCGTGCGCACGGTCGGGCCCTTGCAGATCAACCACCAGGGCCAGCAGCCGGCGGTGACGATCTCGTTCAACCTGGCGCCCGGCGTCGCGCTCGGCGACGCGGTGAGCGCCATCACCAAGGTGGAACGCGACGAGGGGCTGCCGGCCACCATCACCACCGGCTTCCAGGGCACCGCGCAGGTATTCCAGGATTCGCTGCGCGGGCAGGGAATCCTGATCCTGGCGGCGATCTTCGCGGCCTATATCGTGCTCGGCATCCTGTATGAGAGCTTCATTCACCCGATCACCATCATCTCCGGCCTGCCGTCGGCCGGAATCGGCGCCATATTGACGCTGATGCTGTTCGACATGGACCTGTCGGTGATCGCCATGATCGGCATCGTCATGCTGGTCGGCATCGTCAAGAAGAACGCCATCATGATGATCGACTTTGCCATCGAGCGCCGCCGCGTCGGCCTTTCGGCGGAAGCCGCCATCCGCGAAGCCGCCACGCTGCGTTTCCGCCCGATCATGATGACGACCTTCGCGGCGATCTTCGGCTCGCTGCCGATCGCGCTCGGCACCGGCGCCGGCGCCGAACTGCGCCAGCCGCTCGGCGTCGCGGTGGTCGGCGGCCTGGTGCTGTCGCAGCTGTTGACGCTCTACATCACGCCGGTGATCTATCTCTACCTCGACCGCTTCGACCGTATGATCAAGCGCCGCATCGAGCCGCAGCTCGAGGAAGTGCCGCAGGCGCCGCCGGCGGTGGCGGCGGAGTAAAGCCTCTCCGTTGTCATGCGCGGGCTTGACCCGCGCATCCCGCTTAGGAAGGCGCTGTGCTCGCCTAAGCGGGATGGCCGGGCCAAGCCCGGCCATGACAGATCAGAGGCAAGGAAGAAATTACAGCGCGAAACTCGTCCCGCAGCCGCAGGACGCCGTCGCCTTCGGGTTCTTCACCTTGAAGGCGGCGCCGATCAGGTCCTCGACGAAGTCGATCTCGGAGCCCGCCATGTACTGCACCGAGACGGGATCGATCAAGACGGTTGCGCCGTCGCGCGCGATCACCAAATCGTCGTCGGCGCGCGCGCGCTCCATGTCGAATTTGTACTGGAAGCCCGAGCAGCCGCCGCCTTCCACCGAGACGCGCAGCATGGTGCCGGCCGGTTCGCGATTAAGGATCTCGCCGATCCGCCGCGCCGCCCGTTCGCTGACCGTGATGCTCGCTTCGCCCATCGCTGGCCTTTGCCTGCAAGCTATTGGCAGAACCTGTTCCAATTAGTTAAGTGCCGCTGACAGCAAGGTCAATGCCAGGACTTTCCTCGTCATGGCCGGGCAAAAGGCGCGAAGCGCCGCCTTCGCACCTGAAGTCCCGGCCATCTCGCTTAGGGACGCACGGTTTTGCCCGCCTAATTGGGATGCGCGGGTCAAGCCCGCGCATGACGGCTGAGAGATAGAAATAGTGAAGCTATGGCCATTTCCACGCCCATTTCGCGCGCGCCTTACGCCGCCGATCCGGCGAAAAGCCGCGGCCGGCGCTATGACGAGCCGCCCAGCCCCTCGCGCAACGACTTCCGCCGCGACTGCGACCGCATCATCCATTCCACCGCCTTCCGCCGGCTCGCCCACAAGACGCAAGTGTTCGTCTATCACGAGGGCGACCATTACCGCACCCGGCTCACCCACACGCTGGAAGTGGTGCAGATCGCCCGCTCGCTGGCGCGCGCGCTCGGCCTCGACGAGGACCTGGCGGAGGCCACCGCGCTCGCCCACGATCTCGGTCATCCGCCGTTCGGCCACGCCGGCGAGCGCGCGCTCGATGCCTGCGTGCAAGGCTTCGGCGGTTTCGACCACAACGCCCAGGCGCTACGCGTGGTCACCACGCTCGAGCGCCGCTACGCGCAGTTCGACGGTCTCAACCTCACCTGGGAAACGCTGGAAGGCCTGGTCAAGCACAACGGCCCGCTCACCGACCGCGCAGGCAAAGCGGTCGGCCGCTACGCCGAGCACGGCGTGCCGGCGCCGATCTCAAGCTTTTCGCGCATCCGGGATCTGGAGCTGTGGTCCTATGCCAGCGCCGAGGCGCAGGCCGCAGCCCTTGCCGACGACATCGCCTATGACGCCCACGACATCGACGACGGCTTGCGCGCCGAGCTGTTCACCTTGGACGACATTGCTTGCGTGCCGATCGTCGCAGACATTTTGCGTGACATCGAACCTGGCCTCGATCCGACGCGGCGCGCGCACGAGATGGTGCGCCGGCTGATCACCCGCATGATCGAGGACGTCATCGCCGCGAGCCGGCGGCACATCGCGGCGCTCAAGCCGAAATCGGCCGCAGAGGTGCGCCACGCGGCCGAGCCGGTGGTGGCGTTCTCGCCGGCGATGGAAAAAACCGACGCCGACATCAAGGGCTTTCTCTATCCGCGCATGTACCGCCACGCGCGGGTGATGGCCGTGATGGAGGAAGCGGAGGGCGTGGTGCGCGACCTGTTCGCGCATTTCATTCGCCACCCCGCCGACCTGCCGGCGGAATGGCGCGACGGCATCGACCACGCCGATGAGCACGCACGCGCGCGCCGCATCGCCGATTACATCGCGGGCATGACCGACCGCTACGCACTCATCGAGCACGCGAAATATTTCAAGACCACGCCGGAATTGCGGTAGCTTATTCGTCATGACCGGGCTTGGCCCGGTCATCCACGTCCTTTGAACTGCATTGCTGTAAGACGTGGATGCCCGCGAATAGCGCGGGCATGACGAAGAAGGTAATTCCGGCGACGCGCCGCGACAGGCGGCTTGATCCGCCCGCCGAAGCAGGAAATCATCGCGTTTCAACTCGCAAGGGGGAGACCACCCATGTCACCTACAATGTCGCGCAAGACCGCCACCGCCTTGGCTTTCTTGGGACTGCTGACCGCGCTCAACGTCGGCATGCTCCTGTTCAATAGCGCGCAGCCCTCGCGCGCCGCCGTCGCCGGCATGAAATCTGCGGACTTGCTGAAGGACGCCGACTTCACCAAAGCGGTCAAGGCGATCGCCGGCAAGTGCAAGGTAAATATCGAGCTGGCCAAGCTGATGTGCTGAGCGAATTCAGCGCAAACATTCTCACACCGGGCTCGGATAGACCTCTTCCGATCTCAGCACATCGCGCGCGTAGGCGAGGCAGGCGGCAATGTTGTCGTGCGAGAGCGCGGGATACTCGCGCAGGATATCGGCCTCGCTCCAGCCATCGGCCATCAACCCGATGATGAATTCGACCGACAGCCGCGTGCCGCGGATCACCGGCTTGCCGGCGAGCACCGCTGGGTCGAGCACTATGCGTGCAATATCGGTCATGGCATATCCTCAAAGCTCGGCGGCCGCTGGAAAATGCCATATAATGCAGACGCGGGCGAGTGAAACGAGACCGTTGCCTGCCCGCGTCGATTTCGAGCAATACCACTGAGGACGCCATGACCGACTACACCGCCACGCGCAATCCGAACCGCTCCCCGAGGCAACGCGGCGCGCTGTTGCGCGAGGTGATCCCGGCGACCGGCAGGAGCAAGGCCGAGATCGCCACGCTGCTCGGCATTTCGCGTCAGCACCTCTACGACATCCTTAAAAAACGCAAGCCGGTGTCGCCGGCGGTGGCGGTGCGGCTCGGCAAGCTGTTCGGCGACGGCGCCGCGGTCTGGGTGCGCATGCAGGGCGCCCACGATACCTGGCACGCCGAGCGCGAGCTGCGCGCCGAGGTCAAGAAAATTCCGAGGCTCAAGCCGCGCGCGGCGTGAGCGTAGAGTAGCCCATGTCTAACATCCGCTCGATCGACATGATGGTCCTTGATGATATCTTCGATATGGGCAGCGGGTATGTCTTGAATTTCAGCGATCGGACTTTCGCCCAGTTTTTTGCAGAGGAATTGAACATCGATATCGATGATCCCGCATATAAAAAATATGGAACATCAAAAGCCAAACGTTTGCGCTGTTTCTTGCAAATTGTGGATAGAGCTACAGCTGTGCGCACGCTGAATGCACTTTGGGAATATCGCGAAGTTGTACGCCAAAGATTTGGTCACGACGAAAAGATTACAAATGCGCACGGACAATTACTCGCGATCATTAATCGGCTAAATGTAGATGAAACTAATTTGTCACAGGTCAAAACGTCCCCACGACGTGCGTTCGACCGTGAAATATTTGGACAATTCCAAGCTGAGCTTCGCCATCTTTCTGACCTTGAACCTCAACCTAGAGGGTATGCTTTCGAGTCGTTTTTAAAGGCATTATTTAACAAGTTTGGCTTGGAAGCTCGCGAAGCATTTAGGCTTCGCGGAGAACAAATCGACGGTAGCTTCCTTCTCGGAAACGAAACTTATTTACTTGAGGCAAAATGGCAGAGCGCTCCTTCCGGGGTAGATCAACTCCATACGTTTCATGGAAAGATCGATCAAAAGGCTGCATGGGCGCGCGGCTTATTCATAAGCTACAGTGGCTTCACTGAGGATGGGCTGTATTCTTTCGGCCGCGGCAAACGCGTCATTTGCATGGACGGATTCGATCTATCCGAGGCCTTCGCCCGAGAGCTACCACTGAACCAAGTGCTTGAACGCAAAGTTCGACGCGCAGCTGAAACGGGATCGGCTTTCATTCGCGTTTGAGACCTATTCCCAGTATAGGTTTAGTGCATGCCGAAAGAGCAGAAAGTTAAGTTGAAAAACAACGCTGCCGCAAAGACGAAGGCAAATCGCAAGGCAGAGGCCGAGCGCAAGGCAGAGGCCAAGCGCAAGGCAGAGGCCAAGCGCAAGGCAGAGGCCAAGCGCAAGGCAGAGGCCAAGCGTGAGGCAGAGGCTAAGCGAAAGCTAAAGGCTCAGCGGAAGCCACGGCCTAAGCGGAAAGCGGAACTCAAGCAAAAGGCCGAGGTCAAGCCCAAGGGTGAGGCGAAACCAAAATTCCCACACCTCTTCGCCGCCATGCTCGCCCGCGTGCTGGTGGCGACGGCGCCGCTCGTGGGCAAGGCCGATCTCTCCCGCATCGTGGTCGAGCCGCCGCGCGATCCGTCCCATGGCGACATGGCTACCAACGCCGCCATGGTGCTGGCCAAGGACGCCCGCCAAAAGCCTCGCGAACTGGCTGAAGCGATTACAGAGAAACTGCGCGCCGAGCCGACCGTCGAGAAGGCCGACGTCGCCGGTCCCGGCTTTATCAATCTCACCCTCAAGCCCCATGTCTGGGGCGAGGTGCTGCGCGCAACGCTCGCCGCCGGCCGCGACTACGGCCGCAGCGAGATCGGCGCCGGCGAAAAGGTCAACGTCGAATACGTCTCCGCCAACCCGACCGGCCCGCTGCATGTCGGTCACGGCCGCGGCGCGGTGTTTGGCGACGCGCTCGCCAGCCTGTTGAAATATGCCGGCTACGCCGTGACGCGCGAATATTACATCAACGACGCCGGCGCCCAGGTTGATACGTTGGCGCGCTCGGCCTACCTGCGCTACCGCGAGGCGCTCGGCGAGGCGATCACGATCCCGGACGGGCTCTATCCCGGCGAATATCTGCGCCCGGTCGGCGGCGAGCTGGCCGAAGAGCACGGCTTCACGCTCACCACCATGAAGGAAGCCGAATGGCTGCCGATCGTGCGCGAAAAAGCCGTCGCCATGATGATGGACGTCATCCGCGGCGATCTCGCCGCGCTCAACGTGCGTTTCGACGAGTATTTTTCCGAGCGCTGGCTGATCGAAGGCGACGGCGACCAGGTCACTCGCACCATCGAGTCACTGCGCAAGAGCGGGGAAGTCTATGACGGCCGGCTGCCGCCGCCCAAGGGCGGCAATCTGGAAGACTGGGAGGACCGCGAGCAGACGCTGTTCCGCTCCACCGACTTCGGCGACGACGTCGACCGCCCGCTGAAGAAGTCGGACGGCAGCTATACGTATTTCGCGAGCGACATCGCCTATCACAGATCCAAGGTCGAGCGCGGCTTCCTCAACCTGATCGACGTCTGGGGCGCCGACCACGGCGGTTACATCAAGCGCATGCAGGCGGCGGTGAAGGCGATGAGCGGCGGCAAGGCGGTGTTGGACGTGAAACTTATCCAGCTCGTGCGCCTGTTCCGCGCCGGCGAGCCGGTCAAGATGTCGAAGCGGGCGGGCGAGTTCGTCACCTTGCGCGAAGTGGTTGACGAGGTCGGACGCGACGCCGTGCGCTTCGACATGCTCTACCGCAAGAACGACGCCGTGCTCGATTTCGACCTCGCCAAGGTGATCGAGGCGAGCCGCGAGAACCCGGTGTTCTATGTCCAATATGGCCACGCCCGCGCCCAGTCGGTGTTCCGCAATGCGCGGGCGGAAATCCGCGATTTGCCCGAAGCGGCCGAAGCACGGGCCGGCTTCCTGGAAAAGGCCGCGCTCGAGCGCCTGAGCGATCCGGGGGAACTCTCCATTCTGCGCCGGATAGCGCTTTATCCGCGCATGGTGGAGGCGGCCGCTGCGGCCCATGAGCCGCACCGGATCGCGTTCTATCTATATGAACTAGCTAGCGAATTTCACGCGCACTGGACGCGGGGAAAAGACTTGCCTCATTTACGCTTCATTATCCAGAATGATCCAGAAACAACCATGGCGCGGCTCGCGCTGGTTCAAGGTATCGCGACCGTGCTGGCCTGCGGGCTCGCTGTGCTCGGGGTCGAGGCGCCGCAAGAAATGCGATGAATAAGGGTCGGCTGGCTGCATGGGACGCAAGGCCGCGATCGGACGGGCGAGGGCGGGCTTCAAAGATAAAATTCCGGGGAACGAATGGCCGACGATCAGACCCAGCGAGCCTACCGTGCCAGTCAACCGCCGGTGCGCAACGCGCCTAGCGCCGCATCGGCAACCGCGAACGCCAGTGATCCGCTCGCCGAGCTTGCCCGCCTGATCGGGCAGAACGATCCGTTTGCCGAATACGGCCGCGACGGCGGCCGGCGTGCCGCCGCGATGCAAGCCGGCGTGCCCGCCGATTACGCCCCCGCTCACGACCTGCATGCGGGCGCAGCGCCGGCTTATGCCGAGGAACGTTACGCGGCCGCGCCCGGCTATGCCGAAGAGCCATACGACGAGCCGGCTGCGCAGACCGCGCCGTTTCCGCCGCCGGCCGCCCCGCCGCCGCGCTCGCATTATGCGGAGCCTACCTATGGCGATGCGGACTACGCGGCCGATCCTAATGCGCAAGGCGTTATCCCCGGCCAAGCCGAACAGGCGGGCTACGAGCAAGCGGCGTATTATCCGAACAACCCGCAGTCGGACGCCGAGCAAGAGCACTTCTACGACGATGTCCCGCCGCGCCGCCGCGTGGGAATCCTGGCCATTGCCGCGGTTTTCGCCCTGGCCGTGATCGGCACCGCCGGCGCCTTCGGCTATCGCACGCTTTTCGGCTCATCCGGGCCAAGCGGGCCGCCGCCGGTGATCAAGGCCGACGCCACGCCGAGCAAGATCGTGCCCGCCACCGATTCTAAGGACCCGAAATCCGGGAAGCTGATCCACGACCGCGTCAACAACGGCCAAAACGAAAAGCTCGTGTCGCGTGAAGAACAGCCGGTCGGCATCAAAGACAATCCGGTCGGCGCGGTGTTGCCGCAGGGCCGAAACGGCGCGCCGGGCGGCGCGATGCAGCAAGCCGCGCTCGGTAGCGGTGTGATCGGGGTGGAGCCGAAGAAAATTCATACCATCGCCATCCATCCCAATCAGACGGCTGGGTCTACGTCGGGGCCGCCGCCGGCCGCCGCCCCGGCGCCCATGCCGGCGCCCCCGGCTGGGTCTACGTCGGGGCCGCCGCCGGCCGCCGCCCCGGCGCCCATGCCGGCGCCCGCTCCGGCACACGCCCAGCCGGCTGCGCCGGCGAAACCGCCGCGGACCGTTGCCGAACCGGCACCGCGTCCTGTCGCGCACACCGAAGCGCCGGCACGCCGTGCTGCGGCGCCGAGCAACGCCCCGCTATCGCTTAATCCCAATGCGCCGGCTGCGGCCGCGCCGGCCCGGACGACGGCACAACGCACCACACGCACGGCGGCGGCAGCGCCGACACCGATTGCGCCGGCCAGGACAGCCGCGCCCACGCCGATCGCGCCGACAAAGACCGCAGCGCCGACCCGGATCGCGCCGGCGAGCAGCAGCGGCGGCGGGTATGCCGTGCAGATCGTTTCGCGGCACAATGAAGCCGACGCGCAGGCGTCCTTCCACAGCCTGCAAGCTAAATACCCGCAGCAGCTTGGCGGCCGGGCGCCGTTGATCCGCCGCGTCGATCTGGGCGCCAAGGGCATCTATTACCGCGCCATGGTCGGCCCCTTCGGCAGCGCCGAGGAGGCGAGCCAAGTGTGCTCGAGCCTCAAGGCGGCCGGCGGCGATTGCCTCGTCCAGAGGATTTAACGCGCCCAAAGCTTGACCCTTGCGGCGGGCGCGGGCTAATCCGCGCCAATGCCTGCACGCGCTTTCATCACAGGTCTGGCCGGATTGACCATCTCGGCCAATGAGCGGGCGTTTCTCCGCACGGCCCAGCCGTGGGGCCTGATCATCTTCAAGCGAAACGTGAGCACGCCACAGCAAGTAACGGGACTTGCTAGTTTATTTCGTGATATTCTTGGGTGGCAAGCGCCTGTCTTGGTCGATCAGGAAGGAGGCCGCGTGCAACGCCTCGGACCGCCCTATTGGCCGGCTTACCCACCCGGCGCGCGCTACAGCGACCTGTATGATCGCGAGCCGGCCACGGGCATCGCGGCGGCGAGGCTCGCCGGCCATCTCATCGCGTCTGACCTTGCCGGCCTCGGCATCGACGTCGACTGCCTGCCGCTCGTCGACGTGCCGGCCCCCGGCAGCGATGCCGTGATCGGCGACCGCGCCTATGGCAGCGCGCCCGGCAAAGTCACCGCGATTGCGGGAGCGATCGCGCAAGGGCTCCAGGCGGGGGGTGTGTTGCCGGTGCTCAAGCACCTGCCGGGCCACGGCCGGGCCAAGGCTGACAGCCACCACAGCTTGCCGGTGGTCGATACCGACCGGGCAACCCTGGAAGCCACGGATTTCGCCGCTTTCCGGGCGCTTGCCGGCCTGCCGCTCGGCATGACCGCGCATGTTGTGTTTTCTGCTATCGATCCTGTCGCACCGGCCACCACTTCGGTCACAATGGTGCGCGAAGTGATTCGGGGCTTTATCGGGTTCCAGGGCCTGCTGATGAGCGACGATATATCCATGGGCGCCTTGTCCGGAACGCTGGCCGAACGCAGCCGCGCCGCACTGGCAGCCGGTTGCGATCTCGTGCTTCATTGCAATGGCGATCTCGCCGAGATGGAGGAAGTCGCCGGCGTGGCGCCGGAGCTATCAGGCGAAGCCGCTGCGCGTGCCGACAAGGCGCTGGCGCAGCGCTCGGCGCCGGAACGGTTCGATGTGGATTCGGCGCGGGCGCTTTTCGTCCGCATGGTAGGCGGCGAGCAGCCGCAGCGGATGACGGTGACATGAGCGACGAATTCGACAACAGCGCACTCGAAGCCGATCGCGCCACCGGCGAGCCGGCGATGATCGTCGACGTCGAGGGTTTCGAGGGCCCGCTCGACCTGCTGCTGATGTTGGCGCGCCAGCAGAAAGTCGATCTGGCGAAAATTTCGATCCTGGCGCTGGCCGATCAGTATCTCGCTTTCGTCGAAGCCGCGCGCAAATTGCGGCTGGAGCTCGCCGCTGACTATCTAGTGATGGCGGCCTGGCTTGCCTATCTGAAATCCCGCCTATTGCTGCCGGAAGTAGCACCGAGCGAGGGACCGAGCGCGGAGGACATGGCGCTGGCACTGGCCTATCGTTTGCGCCGATTGGAGGCGTTTCGCGAGGTGGCGACGCGCCTGATGGGACGTCCGCAGCTCAACCGCGACATCTTCTCGCGCGGCGCGCCGGAGCCGATCGCCGAGATCAAGCAGCCGGAATTTACCGCGACGCTTTACGACCTGCTCACGGCCTATGCAACGCAACGCTCGCGCAGCGCGCTGTCGCGGGTGCAGTTCAAGAAGCGCACGGTGTGGTCGCTGGCCGACGCGCGCGCCGCGCTCGACCGGCTGATTGGGCAGTCGGGCGACTGGGCGAGGCTCGACCAGTTCCTGATCGCCTATGTGGTGGAGCCGTCGATGGCAACCACGGTGTTTGCGTCCTCGTTCGCTTCCGCGCTCGAACTGGTGCGGGAGGGCGTGGCGGAGATTCATCAGAAGGAATCATTCTCGCCGATTTACATGCGCAAGCGGGTCGGTGCGAACGGAAGCGCTGCGACGCATGACGCGCAAGAAAACACATAAGGAGAAGGGATCCATGCCGAGCGTGGCCAAGAAGCTCGTGGTTGTGCAAAACAATGAGCCGCCGCCGGAGCAGCCGGCCGCGCGGGCGGACGAGCTGCGCCAGCTGGAGGCCGTGCTGTTCGCGTCCGCGCAACCGCTCGACGAGTCCGTGCTGGCGCGCCAGCTTCCCAACGGCGTGAACGTGAAGGACGCGCTGGCGCGGCTCAAAGCCGAATACGCTTCGCGCGGCGTCAATCTCGTGCGCATCGGCAAAAAATGGACCTTCCGCACGGCCGACGATCTGTCCTGGCTGTTGACCAAGCAGACGATCGAAACGCGCAAGCTCTCGCGCGCCGCTGTCGAGACGCTTGCCATCGTCGCCTATCATCAGCCGGTGACGCGCGCCGAGATCGAGGAGATCCGCGGCGTGGTGGCGGCGGCCGGCACGCTCGACGTGTTGCTGCGGACCGGCTGGATCCGTCCGCGCGGCCGGCGCAAGGCGCCAGGCCGGCCGATTACCTATGGAACGACCGAAGCGTTTTTGTCGCACTTCGGGCTGGAGGAAGTGGGCGATCTGCCCGGCCTGGACGAGCTCAAAGGGGCGGGGCTGTTGGAGGGCAATCTGCCGCCCGGTTTTGCGGTGCCGTTGCCGTCCGACGACACCACATTGCGCGACGACGAAGACCCGCTGGAGCCGGGCGATCTCGATTTCGGCCTGGTCCCGCCGCCGGACCGCGGCGAGAAGTGACCGCGGCAAAATTAAGGTAAATACAGGAACTTGGGCGGCATCGCGGCGCGATTTAAGACGCCGAAGTCCTTGTTTTTGCCGCCCCCGGGGCCTAGTTTCAAGCTCAAACATGGGCAGGACGAGCACGCACTTTGCCCGTCGCTGCGGAGGAATTGCCGATGGGTTCTTTGAGCATATGGCACTGGCTGGTCGTCATTGTCGTGGTTCTGCTGCTGTTCGGAAGAGGCAAGATTTCCGAGCTGATGGGTGACGTCGCCGGCGGCATCAAGGCGTTCAAGAAGGGCATGGCGGAAGACGACAAGCCCACCGAAGCCAAGAGCGATCCGAAGACGATCGACCACCAAGCCGCCGCTGGCGCCGCGCCAAAGGCGGAGAGCGAACGCGCCGAGGGCGTACGCTCTTAACAGCGCGCGCTGCGACGGCGCAGCCGAGGCGCGATCGCGGCGATCGCCGTCGGGGCGGCGGTGCTGGAGTTGACTAATCCATGTTCGACATTGGGTGGGGCGAGCTCGTCCTCGTCGGCATCGTCGCGCTGATCGCGATCGGGCCGAAAGAGTTGCCGACGGTGCTGCGCACGCTTGGCCAATACATGGGCAAGGTCAAGCGCATGGCCTCCGAGTTCCAGGGCCAGTTTCAGGAGGCGATGCGCGAGGCCGAGATGGCCGATCTCAAGAAGCAGGCCGACGATCTCACCAGCGCCGTCACCGACGCCACCAAATTCGATCCGCTGGCGGATATCGACAATGACGGCGGCACCGATTTCGACACGGCGGAGCCGGCCAAGACTGACGCCGCGACTGAATCGGAAAAAACCGAGACCGAACCGGAAAAAGCCGATTCATCCGCCGAGGCGAGCGAACCTGCACAGAGCGCATCCGCCGAGGCGGAAGCACCGCCCGATTTCGACGCGCCGCCGCCGGAGCCGCCCGTTCCGGTCACCGAGCAAGACTCGGCGCCCGCCGAGCCGACACCCAAGCAGGCCGGGGGCAAGGCATGAGCCACGAAGACATCGAGGCCAGCAAAGCGCCCCTGATGGAGCACCTGATCGAGCTGCGCTCGCGGCTGATCAAGGCGGTGCTGGCGTTCGGCGTGACCTTCGCGCTCTGCTTCGTGTTCGCCAAGGACATCTACAATATCCTGGTGTGGCCGTTCGTGTGGGTGGCGGGCCCGGAGAATTCGAAATTCATCTACACCGCGCTCTTGGAATATTTCATCACGCAATTGAAACTGGCGATGTTCGGGGCTGCGTTCCTGTCGTTTCCGGTCATCGCCACGCAGATCTACATGTTCGTGGCGCCCGGCCTCTACCGCCACGAGCGCAAGGCGTTTCTGCCCTACCTGATCGCGACGCCGATCTTCTTCGCCATGGGCGCGCTGGTGGTCTACTTCCTGGTGTTCCCGATGCTGGTGCGCTTCTCGCTGCACATGCAGCAGCCGGGCGACGCCGGTGACGCCTCGATCTCGCTGCTGCCGAAAGTCGGCGAATATCTGTCGCTGATGATGGCGCTGGTGCTGGCCTTCGGCGTGGCGTTCCAGCTGCCGGTGATCCTGACCCTGCTCGGGCGCATTGGGCTGATCACCTCGGACCAGCTCAAGTCCAAGCGCCGCTATTTCATCGTCGGCGCATTCGTGCTGGCCGCCGTGCTGACGCCGCCCGACATCATCAGCCAGATGTCGCTGGCGCTGCCGCTGCTCTTGCTGTTCGAGGGCTCGATCTGGTCGGTGCGGGTGGTGGAGCGCAAGGTGAGGGCGCAGGCCGCCGCCGCGGCGGCAAGTGGCGCGGGCGATTCAGACGAATCGGGCGGAACGGCGGAAAAGCCAGCGGAGTAGGCGCGGCATTGCCGTGGGTGATCTTCCCTCTTCCCCTGTGGGAGGGGGTAACGCGCCGCGTCGCCCCTGCTATAAAGACCGCGCCGATTCCGACTGAGCCGCCCCGCCATGTACGACATCAAATGGATTCGCGAGCATCCTGGTGACTTCGACCGTGGGCTGCAGCGGCGCGGACTGGAGCCGTTGTCCGCCAAGCTCATCAAGCTCGACGAGACGCGGCGCGCGCTGATCACCAAGCTGGAGCAGGCGCAGGCGCGGCGCAACGCGGCCTCGAAGGAGATCGGCCAGGCCAAGGCCAAGAAAGATGAGGCCACGGCGTTGAAGCTGATGGCCGAGGTTGCCGAGTACAAAACGTCCATTCCGGCGATGCAGGCGGAGGAAAAGGCGGCGGTCAAGGCGCTCGACAAAGAGCTCGCGCAAATCCCCAACCTGCCGCTCGACGGCGTGCCGGATGGCGCGGACGAGAAGGGAAATGTCGAGCATCATCAGTTCGGCAACAAGCGCAATTACGCCGTCAAGCCCAAGCAGCATTTCGAACTGGGCGAGGCGCTCGGCATGATGGATTTCGAGCTAGCCGCCAAACTGTCGGGCGCGCGCTTCGTGGTGCTACAGAAAGGGTTGGCGCGCATGGAGCGTGCGCTCGGGCGGTTCATGCTCGATGTGCACACGAGCGAGAAGCATGGATATACGGAGGTTAATCCGCCGCTATTGGTACGTGACGATGTGATGTTCGGTACGGCACAGTTGCCGAAGTTTGCCGACGATCAATTTTCGACCGTAAGTAAGGAAGCTGTTGCAAGTGCCGCGAATGATCTTGTGCGGCGCTCAATCAAAGGCGCGGTGGATCAAATTCCGCGAGTTCTTGCAGAGATAAAGGAAGAGACTGGAAAGGATGTCACTCCGGAACATGCGCTTCAACGACTTTCGGAAATAATAAATAAGGACATGTCTAACTACAGGCAGTTTTTAGACACAGAACTAAGCGAGCTTTTGCGCCTCTGGCTCATCCCCACCGCCGAAGTCCCGCTCACCAATCTGGTGCGCGAGTCCATCGTCGAGGAAGACACGCTGCCGCGCCGTTACACCGCCTGCACGCCTTGCTTCCGCGCCGAGGCCGGCACCGCCGGCAAGGACACCCGCGGCATGATCCGCCAGCACCAGTTCACCAAGGTGGAATTGGTCTCCATCACCACGCCGGAGAAAAGCAAAGAAGAGCACGAGCGCATGCTGGCCTGCGCGGAGGAAGTGCTGAAGAAGCTCGACCTGCATTACCGCGTGGTCACGCTCTGCACAGGCGACATGGGTTTCGCCGCGCAGAAAACTTATGACATCGAGGTCTGGCTGCCGGGCCAGAACGCCTATCGCGAGATTTCGTCGTGCTCAAACTGCGGCGAATTCCAAGCACGCCGCATGCATCCACCGGGCAGGCCATCAGAAGGCACTAGATATCGCGGCAAGGATGGAAAGATTAAGGGCTTCGTCCACACCCTCAACGGATCCGGCGTCGCCGTCGGTCGCGCGCTGATCGCAGTGATGGAAACCTACCAGCAGGACGACGGCTCGATCGTGGTGCCGGAGGCGCTCAAGCCCTATATGGGTGGGGTAAGCAAGATCGAACGGGCGTAATGCGTATCCTCATTACCAACGACGACGGCATTCATGCGCCGGGGCTGGACGCCGCCGAGAAAATCGCGCGCGCACTCGCCGACGACGTCTGGATCGTGGCGCCGGAGAGCGACCAGTCGGGCGTGTCGCATTCATTGTCCTTGAACGATCCGTTGCGCCTGCGCGAGGTCGGCGAGCGGCATTTTGCGGTCAAGGGCACGCCCACCGACTGCGTCATCATGGGCGCGCGCCATCTGATGCCGGCCGTGCCCGATCTGGTGCTGTCCGGCGTCAACCGCGGCCGCAACGCCGCCGAGGACGTCACCTATTCCGGCACCGTCGCCGGCGCTATGGAAGGCACCGTGCTCGGCATCCCGTCATTCGCGCTATCGCAGGCCTATGCCTTCTCCACCAAGCGCTTTCCGCATTGGGAAACGGCGATCCAATTCGCGCCCGATCTCATCCGCCGCGTGCTCAAGGCCGGCATGCCGCGCGACGTGCTGATCAACGTCAATTTTCCCGATTGTCCGCCCGGCGAGGTCGCCGGCGTCGCCATTGCCGTGCAGGGCAAGCGCGACCAAGAACTGTTGCGCATCGACGCGCGCCACGATGGGCGCGGTAATCCATATTACTGGATCGCCTTCGGCCGCGCCGGCATCGCCGAAGCCGCGCAGGGCAGCGATCTCGCCGCGATCAACGCAAAGCGCATTTCGGTGACGCCGCTGCGGCTCGATCTGACCGACGAGCCATTTTTGACCAAGCTGGCGGAAGTGTTCGATTAAGAACACTCTCAGTCGGCTCATTCCCGCGCAAAGGGAAATTAGGCGCTGGCGAGCATGCCGCCGAGCGCGGCGCTGAGCTGGTCGGCCTGGAACGGTTTCACCAGCGCGGGCCGGTCGCGATAGGGCTCGGGCAGGCTGCGCTCGCCATAACCGGTGACGAACACGAAGGGCAGGCCGCGTTCTTTGAGAATATCGGCGACCGGATAGATTTCCTGGCCGTCGAGATTGACGTCGAGAATGGCGGCGCTGAACTCAGCCGTAGCGGCAAGCTCGCGCGCCTCGGTGACGGTGCCGACGGCAGCCGCCACCGCATAGCCGAGATCGGCCAGCATGTCCTCCAGCAGCATGCGGATCAGGTATTCATCCTCGACCACGAGAACGCGTCTCGGCGCTTGCGAGGAATAGTTCACCACACTGCTCCCGCTACAATGCGCCGTGCCCGGCGCCGGGGTCTTTCGGCGCCCACCGAAGCTGTGGACGCTTCCATGAATTGCCGGCAATCGTGCTAAAAATGGGGCGGAAGGAGATAACTCTTGTCAGGACAGCGGCAACACGATCAGGACGCCGGGCGCATGGAGTTCCTGCTGACCCTGCGCCGCCGCGGGATCGGCGACCAGGCGGTGTTGCGGGCCATGGACGAGGTGCCGCGCGCGCATTTCGTCGCGGCGGAATTCGCCGGAAACGCCTATGCCGACCAGGCGCTGCCGATTTCCTGCGGGCAGACCATCAGCCAGCCTTATGTCGTGGCCTACATGACCGAGCAGCTCGGCGTTCGCCCGCACCACCGGGTGCTCGAAGTCGGCACCGGCTCGGGCTACCAGGCCGCGGTGCTGTCGCGGCTGGCGCGCGAGGTGGTGAGTATCGAGCGCTATCGCACGCTCGCCGAACAGGCGCGCGAGCGTCTGGCTGCGCTCGGCTACGATAATGTCGAAGTCGTGGTCGGCGACGGTTTTGCCGGCGTGCCGGACAAGGCGCCCTTCGACCGCATCCTCGTCACCGCCGCCGCCGAGACGGTGCCGCAGACGCTCATCGATCAGCTTGCCGACGACGGCGTGATGCTATTGCCACTCGGGCCACACCATCGATCGCAACACATTATCAAGCTTACCAAATCGCAAACGGGCATCGCGCGCGAAGACTTGATTCCGGTGCGTTTCGTGCCGTTACTACCGGGGCAGGCCAAGGAACTGTGACATTTTTGTCGGGCTCACGCGCGCGCGTAATCGGTCGCTAATTCTTAAAACCTTATTTACTCGCGGCTGCTTTATTTCGAACTCTAATCATTGTGCGTATGAGTGAGTAACCACATGCCGCGCCCCAAGGTGCCGTCTCGTCCGCGCGTTTGGCCGCGGGTCGCAGTCCTCGCTCTGATCGGTGTTGCCGTCGCCGGTTGTGAGAATTCAGCGCGCTTCGACTCCAATCCTTTCGCTTCCAACCGCCAGGCTCCCTCGCAGGAGGTCACCGGCTCGATTTCGTCGCGTTCGGCGACGAACCAAGCCGTCATGTCACAGCCACTGCCGGCGCCAAGCCGGCCGACCACGGTTGTAGCCGCTAATGCCGCCACCAATGGCGCCTCCTATGGCGAGCGCGGCTTTGCGGCCTATCGGCCGAGCGCGCATCATTCCGACGTGGCTGGCTCGGTGCCGGCGCATCACGTCACGCCGCCCAAGCCGGCCGGACACTGGACCTGGGATGGCGGGCGACCCGTCATCGTCGGTCGCGGCGAAACGCTCGACACCATCGCGCGCAATAACGGTGTGCCGGCCTCCGCCATCATGCAGACCAACGGCATCAGCAGCCCGGCTGCGATCCGATCTGGCCAGCGGCTGGTCATTCCGCGTTACGTCTATGACTCGGTGGCGCCGGCGCCCCCGCGCGCCGCGGAAAACGTCCACATCGTCGAGGCTGGCGAAACCCTGTTCGGGATCGCACGCCGTAGCGGCGTCACGGTCGCGGAATTGGCGCGTGTGAACAAGATCCAATCCTATGCCAAGCTCAATATCGGCGACCGCCTGACGATCCCCGGCGGCCGCAAACTCGCGGCGCACCAGCCGGCGACGCCGAGGGTGGTGCAGCCGCGCACGGTGGCAACCGAGAAGGTCGCTAGCGTGCCTGCGCAGCATGCGCGCATTGCCAAGCCCGAAGTGCACGAGACCGAAAGCATCTCCCATAAAGCGGAACCGGCCGGCGCCATTCCGTCATTCCGCTGGCCGGTCAAGGGGCGCATCATTGCCGGCTTTGGCCCGCGTCCGAATGGCACGCAGAACGACGGCATCAATCTTGCGGTGCCGGAAGGCACGCCGGTCAAGGCCGCCGACGACGGCGTCGTCGCTTACGCCGGCAATGAGCTCAAGGGCTACGGCAATCTGGTGTTGATCCGCCACTCTGGCGGCTTCGTATCGGCCTATGCCAATGCCAGCAATCTCACGGTCAAGCGCGGCGACACCGTCAAGCGCGGACAGGTGATCGCGCATGCTGGTCAGACCGGCAATGTCAGCTCACCGCAACTACACTTCGAGATCCGCAAAGGCTCAACCCCAGTCGATCCGCGCAAATATCTCAACGGCGCCTAGTTTCCTGGCGCATGATCTGATTCGAAGACCGGTTCCCATCCCCGACTAAATTGGGGACAGGCATTTTGGGGATCATGCGCGATCAGTCCTTGACGGCCACGCCGAGCCGTCCGGCCAAATCCTGGATGAACTGCCAGGCCACGCGCCCCGAACGCGCGCCGCGCGTAGTTGCCCATTCCAGCGCGTCGTGGTGCAGCGCCTTGCCCTGCGCCGGAATGCTGTAGTGCTTGACGTAGGCGTCGACCATGGCGAGGTATTCGTCCTGGCTGCAGCGGTGAAAGCCGAGCCAGAGGCCGAAGCGGTCGGATAGCGAAACTTTTTCCTCCACGGTCTCGCCCGGGTTGATCGCGGTCGAGCGCTCGTTCTCCATCATATCGCGCGACATCATGTGGCGGCGGTTCGATGTGGCGTAGAAGATTACGTTGCCCGGCCGGCCTTCGATGCCGCCTTCCAGCAGCGCCTTGAGCGACTTGTAGCTAGTGTCCTCGGCGTCGAACGACAGGTCGTCGCAAAACACGATGAAGCGCCAGGGTTCGCCGCGGATCCGCGCCATCAGCTCCGGCAGGCTCTCGATGTCCTCGCGGTGGATCTCGATCAGCTTGAGCGCCCCGCCTTTGCTGTCGCGTGCGAAGGCAACATTGGCCGCCGCATGCGCCGCCTTGACCAGCGACGATTTGCCCATGCCGCGCGCCCCCCACAGCAGCGCGTTGTTGGCGGGCAGTCCTTTGGCGAAGCGTTCGGTGTTTTCCATCAGCACGTCGCGCACGCGGTCGATGCCCTTGAGCAGCGACATCTCGACGCGGTTGACGCGTTTGACCGGCGCAAGCCGGCGTCCGTCCGGATGCCATACAAAGGCGTCGGTGGCAGCGAAATCGGGCAGGGCGGCGTGCCGCGGCGCCAGCCGCTCCAGCGCGTTGGCGATGCGCTCGATCACCTCGGAATCCCGCGCGGGCTGCGACTTGTTTTTGCCGCCGCGCGGCGGCTTGGATTTCGACTTCGGCATAGGACGTGCTTTGGGCATGTTTAAGAAAAGTGCGCTGCTCTTAGCCGGGCGGCGTCGACCCCGCAAGCCGGACGTGCCGAAAACGGCTAAAAATGGCCGGTTATGAAGCCCTGCGCAGCGTTGCAATTGGGCGGGCGGCCGCTATAGTCCGCGCGAATTTACGGCGCCGGCGAGAGCCTTAGGGCTTCCAGCCACTTTCCAGGAACCGAAATGGGGATTCACGCGATGTTCGTTACGCCCGCGTTTGCGCAAGGATCGCTTTTCGGCGGGGCGGGCGGCGAAGGCGGCATGGTGATGTCGCTACTCCCGTTCGTGCTGATTTTCGTCATCATGTATTTCCTGATCCTGCGCCCGCAGCAGAAGCGCGTGAAGTCGCATCAGGAGATGGTCAAAAACGTACGGCGGGGCGACACCGTCGTCACCAATGGCGGGCTCATCGGCAAGGTCACCAAGGTGATCGACGACGATCAGATCGAGATCGAGATCGCGGAAGAGGTGCGTATCCGCCAGCTGCGGCAGATGCTCAGCGACGTCCGCGCCAAAGGTGAACCGGTTAAGGACGAGGCTTCCGCCGGCTGATCGCCGGCGCAGTCGTTCGCAACCGAAGTCGGGACGTCATGCTGTATTTCACGCGCTGGAAGATGGCGGCGATTCTGTGCACGGTCTTCGCCGTCTGCCTGTTCGCGGTCCCCAACTTCCTGCCCACGACGATGGTGAATAGTTGGCCGGAATGGGCGCAGCGCCACGTCGTGCTCGGTCTCGATCTGCAGGGCGGCTCGCACATCCTGCTCGAGGTCGACAGCAAGTCCGTGCACAAGGAGATGCTGGAAACCCTGCGCGACGACGTCCGCCGCGTACTGCGCGAGGCGCGCATCGGCTATACCGGGCTGGTGGTGCGCGGCAACAGCGTCGAAGTGCGCATCCGCGAGGGTCAGAATTCAGGTCAGGCGCAGGAAAAGCTCCAAACGCTGTCGCAGCCGCTCGGCGGCATCTTGAGCGCGACCGGCCACCGCAACGTCGACATCGCCAGCGAGCCAAACAGCCTATTTCGATTGACGCTGACCGACCCGGCAATCGTCGAACGCGTGCGCCAGGCGGTCGACCAGTCAATCCAGATCATCGAGCGCCGTGTGAACGAGCTCGGCACTGTCGAACCGCTGATCCAGCGTCAAGGCACCGACCGCATTCTTGTCCAGGTCCCCGGCCTGCAGGATCCGACCCGGCTGAAGCAGCTGCTTGGCAAAACCGCCAAACTCGACTTCCACATGGTCGACACCTCGGTTCCGGCGCAGCAGGCAGCGCAGGGCCACGTGCCGCCTGACGATGAAATCCTCTACAGCGCGAGCGCGCCGAAAATCCCCTATCTCGTGGAGAAACGCGTGCTGGTGTCGGGCGCCGATCTCACCGACGCGCAACCGGGATTCGACCCGCGCACCAGCGAGCCGATCGTCTCGTTCCGCTTCAACACTTCGGGCGCGCGCAAATTCGCACGCGTGACCCAGGAAAACGTCGGTAAGCCCTTCGCTATCGTCCTCGACAACCAGGTGATCTCGGCGCCGGTTATCCGCGAGCCGATCCTCGGCGGCTCCGGGCAGATTTCCGGCAATTTTACCGTCCAGAGCGCCAACGACCTCGCCATCCTGCTGCGCGCCGGTGCGCTGCCGGCACCGCTCACCATCATCGAGGAGCGCACCGTCGGCCCCGGCCTCGGCGCCGACTCGATCGCCCAGGGTAAGATTTCGTCCTATTTCGGCGCGGCCATGGTGGTGCTGTTCATGTTCGTCACCTATGGCCTGTTCGGCTTGTTCGCCAACATCGCCGTTGCCGTCAACGTCGCCATGATCTTCGGCGTCTTGTCGATGCTCAACGCGACGCTCACCCTTCCGGGCATCGCCGGCATCGTTCTTACCGTCGGCATCGCGGTGGATTCCAACGTGCTGATCTATGAGCGCATCCGCGAGGAGGTGCGCGGCGGCCGCACGCCGATCAACGCCATCGACGCCGGCTTTTCGCGCGCGCTCGCCACCATTCTCGACTCCAACATCACCACCTTCATCGCCGCCGCGGTGCTGTTCTATATCGGCACCGGCCCGGTGCGCGGCTTTGCCGTGACGCTCGGCATCGGCATCATCACGACCGTCTTTACCGCCTTCACCTTGACGCGCCTGATCGTGGCGTACTGGGTGCGCTGGCGGCGACCGCAACGCGTGCCCATTTAGGAGCCACGCATGCGCCTGCTTCGTATCGTCCCCGACGACACCAAATTCGATTTCATGCGCTTTCGGCGCATCAGCTTTCCAATATCCGCGATAATGTCGATTCTGGCGATTTCGCTCTATTTCTTCCACGGGCTCAATTTCGGCATCGACTTCAAGGGCGGCATGCTAATCGAGGTGCAGACCAAGCAGGGGGCCGCCGATCTTGCCACCATGCGGGCGACGTTGAGCGCGCTCGAGCTCGGCGAGGTGCAATTGCAGCAATTCGGTGCGCCCAACGACGTGCTGATCCGCATCGCCGAGCAGCCCGGCGGCGATGCCGCCCAGCAGGTGGCGGTCAACAAGGTGCGCGGCGCGCTCGGCAACCAGATGGAGTATCGCCGCGTTGAGGTGGTGGGTCCGCGCGTGTCGGGCGAATTATTGTCCTACGGCATCATCGGGCTCATGATGGCGATTTTCTGCATTCTTATTTATGTGTGGTTTCGATTCGAATGGCAGTTCGCGCTCGGCGCCATGATCGCAAACGTGCACGACCTGGTGCTCACCATCGGCTTCATGTCGCTGACCCGGATTGACTTCGACCTAACCAGTATCGCCGCGCTGCTCACCATCCTCGGCTATTCGCTCAACGATACCGTGGTGATCTACGATCGCATCCGCGAGATGCTGCGGCGCTACAAGCGGATGACCATGGCGGACCTGCTCAACATCTCGGTCAATGCCACACTCTCGCGCTCGATCATCACCCACGTCACCGTGACGCTTGCGCTGCTGGCGCTGCTGCTGTTCGGCGGCCAGGCGATCCACAGTTTCACCGCCACCATGATGTTCGGCGTGGTGCTGGTCGGCACCTACACCTCGATATTCATCGCGGCACCGATCCTGATCTATCTCGGCGTCGGCACCGGGCGCGACACGCTGTCTTCGTCTGACCAGGACAAGTCCTAAAATATGGCCGGCGGCCAGGCCGATGCACCACATCTGCCGGGGCCGGCGCCGATCGATGCCTATGGCAATGGCGGCTTCCGCTTTGCCGGCATGTCGCACCGCGGCTCGCTGCTGTGCTTTCCCGACGGCATCTGGGCCTGGCCGGTCAACCGCCTGACCGAACTGACCATGGCGGCGCTCGAGCCGGTGTTTGCGCGGGCCGAGACGCTCGATCTGTTTCTCATCGGCGGCGGTCATGACCCCTGGGTCCTGCCGGAGCCGTTGCGGGCACGGTTCCACGAATTGTCGCTGTCGGTCGATGCCATGGCGACCGGGGCGGCGGTGCGCACCTACAACATCCTGCTGGCGGAGAACCGGCGCGTCGGCGCTGGGCTGATCGCGGTCGGTTGACGGCTCGGCTAGACTGCGCCGATGCAGGCTGATTTCGACCATTGCGCCGCGCTGGTGCGGGAAGCCGACCGCGACCGTTATCTCGCCACGCTGTTTGCGCCGGCCGCGCAGCGCGACGCGCTTTATGCGCTTTATGCGTTCAATATCGAGATCGTGCGGGTGCGCGACAAGGCGCGCGAGCCAATGCCGGGCGAAATCCGGCTGCAGTGGTGGCGCGAAGTGTTGAGCGGGGAGCGCGAAGGTGAGGCGGTGGCAAACCCGGTGGCGGCGGCGCTGCGGAAGACGCTTGCGCGATATAACATCGCTGCTGATCAGCTGATCGCGCTGATCGATGCGCACGCCTTCGACCTTTATGACGAGCCGATGGCGACACTTGACGACCTGGAAAATTATGCCGGCAGGACCCAAAGCGCGCTGTTTGCGATGGCCGCGGATATTCTGAGCGCTCCGGGGGCGGCGGCAGCACCGGTGACGCGGCACGTGGGGATCGCCTATGCGATCACGGGCGTCCTGCGCGATTTTGCTCTGCATGCGTCCCGCCGGCAGCTTTATCTGCCGCTGGACCTATTGGAACGACATGGCGTCAATCGCGAGAATATTTTTGCCGCGCAAGGGGGCGATCCCTTGCGGGCCGCCCTTGCCGAGATGCGCTCCCATGCGCGCCGCCATCTGGCGGCGGCGCAGGCGGAGTTGGACGCCGCACCGCCGGAATTCCTGCCAGCTTTGCTGCCGGTTGCGACCGTCGGGCCGGCGCTGCGCCGCATGGAACGGCGAGGTTATGAGCCATTTGAAGTCGATCAAATGCCGGGCTGGCGCCGGCAGTGGTGGCTATGGCGCGCGGCGCGCAATCCACGCCGGATATTCAAGATATGATTTTCATTCCGCGGCGTCGGCCTGCGCGGGCTCGCCCAGCCAGCGCGCGAGATCGGCGAGCGCGCGGGCGCTGAGCGCAGCTTTGCGCGCCAGGTTTTTGGCCGAGCCACGGCCGAACTTACGGCCGGCGCGGTCGAAGGATGGCGTTTCCTCCAGGGGCGGAAACAAGCCGAAATTCACGTTCATGGGCTGGAACGAGGATGGACCGGCGTCGATGGTCGTGAGGTGGCCGCCGATAATATGCGCCAGCAGCGCGCCATGGGCCGTGGTGGGCGGTAGGGTGGCAAGCCTCTCGCCGCGGTGCTCGGCGGCGGCAAAGCGCCCGGCAATCAAGCCGATTGCCGCGGATTCGACATAGCCCTCGCAGCCGGTGATCTGGCCGGCAAAGCGCCAGCGCGGATTGGCCTTGAGCCGCAAACTTTTGTCGAGCAGCTTTGGCGAATTGAGAAAAGTGTTGCGGTGCAGGCCACCGAGGCGGGCGAATTCGGCGTTTTGCAATCCGGGAATGCTACGGAAGATGCGCTGTTGCTCGCCGTGTTTCAGCTTGGTCTGGAAGCCGACTATGTTGAACAGCGTGCCGAGCTTGTTGTCCTGGCGCAGTTGCACGACCGCGTAAGGCTTCACGTCCGGACGATGCGGGTTGGTCAGGCCGAACGGCTTCATCGGGCCGTGGCGCAGCGTTTCACGCCCGCGCTCCGCCATCACCTCGATCGGCAGACAGCCGTCGAAATAGGGCGTGGAGGCTTCCCATTCATGGAACGAAACCTTGTCGCCGGCGATCAGTGTGTCGATGAACACATCGTATTGTTCACGCGTGAGCGGGCAATTGATATAATCGGCGCCGGAGCCGCCGGGGCCGGCCTTGTCGTAGCGCGATTGGAACCAGGCTTGGTCGAGGCCGATCGAGTCGCGATGCACGATCGGAGCGATGGCGTCGAAGAAGGCGAGCGCGTCCTCGCCGGTGAGCTTGCGGACACTGGCTGCAAGATCGGGTGAAGTGAGCGGGCCGGTAGCGATGATGACGCTGTCCCAGTCCGGCGGCGGCGCGGAGACTTCGCCGCGCGCGAGCGTGACCAGCGGATGGCTTTCCAGCCCTGCCGTGACCGCGGCGGAAAAGCCGTCGCGGTCGACCGCCAGGGCGCCGCCGGCTGGCACCTGATTTCGGTCGGCCGCATGCATCACCAGCGAGCCGAGCCGGCGCATCTCCTCATGCAGCAGGCCGACGGCGTTGTGCTCGCGGTCGTCGGAGCGGAACGAATTTGAGCAGACTAGCTCGGCCAAGCCCTCGGTCTTGTGGGCGGCAGTCGTCCGCAAGGGCCGCATCTCGTGCAGGACGGCCGGCACCCCTTTTTGCGCCAGTTGCCAAGCGGCTTCCGAGCCGGCCAATCCGCCGCCGATTACATGGACCGCTTGCGTCTGTCCGGGCTTCATGGCCCAATACCTAGGCGACCGGGACAGGTGTGACAACGGCCGTTGGGCCGCGTCCGGGAGGCTCGCGCCGTGCAGTATCGGCACATCCTAGTGGTAATTGTGGCGGCAAGTCTGACACTCGGCGCGCGACCCGCGGCCGCCGCGATCAAGCTAACCCAGGAAATCATTGACATGTACGCGGCGGTGGAGGAGTTGCCGCCGACTACGAAACAAATGACGGTCTGCTATGGTTTTGGGTGCCGCCGCCGCACGGAACTGGTCTTTACCGGCAAGGACCACGTTACACTCGTAAACATCCTCGCGCGGGGCCGGGCGTCTCCCGCGGCCGAGCGCAAAGCCGTCCAGCAAGCTTTCGTCTGGTTCGATCACTGGGTGGGCAAGAAAGTCGGCACCTCCAGGCGCGTCGCCAATGCGGATTATCGCGCCTTCGACGACGCGCACAACTTCGATTGCTGGGATACGACGCGTAACGCCACGAGCTTGCTGCTGGTGCTGCAGGCGTGGGGCGTGTTGCGCCACCATACCGTGGATAATCCGCGCTATCGCGGCAATATTTTGATAGGCCAACTGCCGCATAACACTGCCGTCATCTTGGAACGCAAGACCGGCACCAAATGGGTCGTCGACATGTGGCCCACGGCGTATGGTCAGGTGCCGGACGTTATGCCGCTCGCGAAATGGCTCGAGGAAAAGTAGCCAGGCCTGCCGCAAAAGTTTCGACGCGCCGCTCGCGTAAAAACGCCCGCACCCGCCGATCGGCGGGCGCGGGCGGACGCGAGCTTGACGGAAAGTCGGCTAGTGCAGATGCGCGGCGTTCCAAGCTACGCGCGGGATATCCGAGCGGCTGATGCCGATGTCGGCCAGCTCGCGGTCGCCGAGGCGGCTGAGCTCGCTCAGGCTCTGATTGTAACGGCGGTATTCGCGGATGAAGCGGACAATGGAAGCAAACATGACGTTCCTCTTTCTTGCGCCGGCGCTTGGCCGGTGAATCGTGTCGCTCGGAAAATAGGGATGTTGAGCGGCTTGGAAAGCAACAATATTGCGCCGCAGCAATGCAAAAACGCATGCCTTAAGCAACTGATCCTTAATGGTAAAGCTGATTTTGCCGGCTTTTTGGCTGCGGTTCTGCGCGCCGGTTTGGGAATCGCGCCAGAAGGCGCCGGCCGGCCCGCGGCCAAAGCGGATCGTGTAGATTGCGGCCGAGCCTTGGTAAGGCAAACGCACGTGACAGCGGGCTAGGGAAGGCACGTTTTGGCATTGCAAGCAGGGGTGGGCCTGCCCGACCGCCGCATCGTCATCACCGCCCTTGGCATCAGCCAGATCCTGGCGTGGGGCACCTCGTTCTATTTTCCGGCCGTGTTCGCGCAGCCGATCGTGCGCGACACCGGCTGGTCGTTGGGCTTCATCGTCGGTGGCGTCTCGCTCGGCTTGCTAGTGGCCGGGCTGATCTCGCCGCAGGTTGGCAAGCTGATCGGCCGTCACGGCGGGCGGCCGGTGCTGCTGGCGAGCTCCCTGTTCTATGCCGCCGGTCTCATTGGCGTTGGTCTTTCGCCGGCGCTGCCGGTCTATCTTGCGGCTTGGGTACTGATTGGCATCGGCATGGGCACCGGGCTCTACGATGCGGTGTTTGCGGCGCTCGGCCGGCTCTATGGCAGCGAGGCGCGCGGGCCGATCACCAACCTGACTCTGTTCGGTGGATTCTCCAGCACCATTTGCTGGCCGCTCAGCGCCTTCATGATCGAGCATGTCGGTTGGCGCAGCGCCTGCCTGATTTATGCAGGGCTACACCTGGTCGTGTCATTGCCGCTGCAAATGGCGGTGGTGCGGTCGACCGCGCAACGCACTCCCGCAACGACGGCGCGCGATGCCGATCCGCAATGCGCCGAGCCGCCGCGGCTCGCCAACGAAGCCTTGATCTTCGCACTGCTCGCGGCGGTGTTGTCACTTGCCGCCGGCATCGGCTCGATCGTCGTGGTGCATCTGCTCATTTTTCTGCAGGCGAGGGGCGTGGACTACGCCGTGGCGGTGAGTCTGGGCACGCTGTTCGGCCCGGCCCAGGTCGGCGCCCGCGTGGTGGAACGGCTGTTCGGTGCCCGCTACCACCCGATCTGGACCATGATCGGATCCTGCACGCTGATGGCGGTCGGCCTGTTGATGCTGTTCGGCGGTTTCCCAGCCCTGGTGCTGACGATCCTGATCTACGGCGCCGGCTATGGCATCTCGTGGATCGGGCGCGGAACGCTGCCGCTTGCGTTGTTCGGGCCAGTGCGCTTTCCGCGGTTGATGGGCAAGCTCGCCTTTCCGAGCCTGATCGTGCAGGCCTTGGCGCCGTCGGCTGGCGCGCTGCTGATCGAGGCGAGCGGCGCGGACACGACCATCGCCCTATTGACGCTGCTGGCACTGGCGAATGTGGTGATGATCGGCGTGCTGTGGTGGCTATGCCGGGCGAGGAGACCTAGCGAAGCGTGACTGCCGGCGCTGTTACGGCCTGCTGGCTGTGGGCTGCGCTCAACGAAAAGGCCATACCCAGCAGCGAAAGGGCAAAAAGGCTGATGGCGAACCGGATCAAAATCATGACACTGCCTGCACTGTTTTACGTTCTTTGACGCCATAACACACCGACCTGTCAGATATGTTCTGTGATCACGGTCACGTTTTGTCGCTTTACGACCTAAGTCGAGGATAGCGCTTTATGATTCTGCCCCTCCAGATGTTGTTTTTCGAGGACCTCTCGGTCGGCATGACCGAGACGCTGCGCAAGACCATCGACTCCTCGGACGTGGTCGGCTTTGCCGAGGTTACCGGCGACCGCAACCCGATCCATCTGTCCGAGCATTTTGCCGCCAAGACGCCGTTCGGCACGCGCATCGCGCACGGGCTCTATACCGCGAGCCTGATCTCCGCGGTGCTTGGCACCAGACTGCCGGGCCCCGGCGCGATCTACATCTCGCAAACCTTGCATTTCCGCGCGCCGGTCAAGATCGGCGATACGGTCGAGGTGAGCGTGGCAGTTGCCGAGCTGATGCCGGAAAAATTTCGCGCGCGGCTGGCCTGCACCTGTGCGGTCGACGGCGAGATCGTCCTCGATGGCGAAGCCTGGGTGAAAGTCCCGTCGAAAGATGCTAGCGGCCGCCCGCCGCCGCGGGTCTAGGCGCTGGTCTACTCTTCTGGATGACGATCAACTTCCCGGCGGCGGCGCGAAGAAGCAGCGCGGCGTGCCACGCGCATGGCGGGCTTGCCCGCTATGCGCCAACGAGGGAGTCGACTCACAAGCAGCCAGCCAGATGCCGATGTGATGTGCCGCCCAATAATGTCGGCTTTTGGAGTAACAGTGGACAATAGTGGATTTTGGCCCGAGATGTTTTGTTTGCTAATGACCCGAAGCGGACATGCCGCCTATGTTCGCTGTGGCCGTAGCATACGTCGATGTGGCTCCGCCGGTCACGCTGGCGCAATCTCCAACTCTCAACTAACATTCCACCTGGGCCACTCAATGAAGGCTGCTCAAAAGAGTATTCGTAATGCGCCGTTCCATAGTTTCTGTGTGCGCCTTCTCCGCGCTGACAGCGGCCTCGGCGAGTGCGGTGGCGGAGGACGCCGCGCCGCCGCGACTCCACACCAATGAACGTTACGTCGAAGACGTCATCGTCAAGTTCGATCTAGCGATCGACGATCCGATGGCGGTCTTCACCTATGTGCTCAACAGCCTACCGGCACGGGTCAAGGTCTATCCGACCGAGAACCACTATTACTTTTGGTTCTTTCACGGAGGCGCGCGCTATGCCGGCAACATCAAGATCGACGCACGCTTGCGTGAGCAGGGTAATTTCCGTTTTGTCTATTATGTCGATCAACCGAGCTGGCTTGGTCTCACCCATGACTACGAAGTAATACTCGGTGCAGCGCGCGGGGTGAGAGTGGAGAAGGTCGAACCGCTGGCCTATCGTCTGACATACAAGAACAAGAGCGTCGTGTTCACGCTTAACGATCTCTCGCGGGTCCACCCGCCCGCGCAGGCCATTCGTCCCGACGAGCAGTTCATCGGTCCGGTCTTCGACGAATCCGGCGTACGCTTTTTCCTGCTGTTCAACGCTAGGCTGAAAATCTTTCTCTACATTCTCGACGAAACGGTCACGCCGGCAGACACGTTCATTTCGACAACCGTAGGCGACAGCCACATCCTGATCGGCCGGCGCACTGGTTTTGCGTTATATCGCGACGGGCACCGCAACCGCAAAATGCTGATTGGCGTCAGCGGCGCCAATGTGTCGGAGAACAACTACTTCGACGGCCCGTCCGACCAGATGCCCGACAATTTCATCGTCGACGACACCTTCCGCCAAGCCATCCTGGCGGCTGAGCCCGGGTTCAAGGGCGAAATCGACCGCTACGGCGCGCTCGCCGATGGCGCCCGCTTCGTGGCAGCGCCCTACATGCAATATCACCGACCGGCAGACCTTGCTATTTTTCACCGCTGCGCGGTCAGTCCACGCGTACCGGCGGCACAATATTATCGTTGTTTTGTGCTTCCTTTGGAGGGCGATCACGGTCCGACCGCGCGGCCGCTGGCGATGCCGCACAAACAACGATGACGGGCCGACAGCTTGCTGCTGTCGGCCCGTCAACAAATCAAGTAAAAGCTACAAAATCCTGATCACTAGGGTCTGGACTCACAATTTGATCCAATAGAGCGCGCCGACGAGCGCGCTGGCGGCAAGATAATTGCGAGCGAGCTTGTCGTAGCGGGTGGCGATGCGCCGCCAATCCTTGATGCGGCAGAAGA
>Ga0307428_1000156_pt1 | contig 56523 bp, 75 predicted proteins | sample SalMarWE160240MG_FD_202161 | JGI IMG/M metagenome (GOLD analysis project Ga0307428, IMG submission 202161) | Salt marsh sediment microbial communities from the Plum Island Ecosystem LTER, Massachusetts, United States - WE1603-240 | ecosystem: Environmental > Aquatic > Marine > Intertidal zone >...
CTAGTCGCACATATCCTTTAGTTCCCTACCCAGGAAGGCGTAGTCACAAGCCTGGAGCGCCTCTGCCCATTCCGGTGAGGGTTCTATCTCCAGTTCCCACTGAATCTTTGACATAAGCGTACCCAGCCTGGTGTTTATCCAGGGGGTAAGTCCGTATATCTCTAAATCGAGAAAAAGACTAGATAACTCCTCAAATTCCTCGGGGCTGAGCTGCCTTCTGCTTGCCTCCAGTATCTGCTGCATCTTGGCGCCGCCTATTTTAATCGCCATCATTATCCCAGCCTCCTTACAATCTCCAGGTCAAAAGAAATATTGCTTGCGCGAGGCACAAGTGTTGTCTTTAGTTTTAACCTGTCTCTAATAGCTTTAAGATGCTCAGTTTGAAGCCACGGTTGGTAAACGTTACCATATTCTAATAGAGCTTCGCCTATAAGTTTGGTACTTACCTTGGGGACAACCGCCGGTGTTTTCTCCAGGATTAGGATTTCCGTTCCAGCCACTATAAAAGCAACTTGTTGATTGCCATTGATGAAAGTAGTTAAGTCGTCGTAGCTGGGTATTGCTTTATCCTGCCTCGGGTGTGTGTGGAACTGCACTTCCACATCCCTGCCATACTTTTGAAGGACTCGCCAAGGCACTTTGCCTTCCTCACCGAGGTAAGCGAGTATTCGCTCCACTTGCACTCTCCCATGTATTATCTCGAAGTCAATACCGCCGCCCCACTGATATTCGGTAGGCTCTTCCTGGAGACCGTACAAGGCTTCCCGAGCTGATTCTGGTAGAATAACTTTTTCTCCAACACCAAGTATTCTACGACATAGTGTTTTCTTATCTCCAGAAGTAGATAGCCCCAGAGACCGAGCCCAACCTCTCAAGCCGACAAGGGTATTTTCCCGATCGCACTCTCTAATTTCTTCTAAGCTGACCTGCGTCATGGCTACTCCTCCCCTACTCTCTGGGCTATGGCCTCAGCCTTCCTGCTGCCTAAATGGCCAAAGCGCCCTTTGTACCACTGGCGGTTCAGTTTTACGTAATATCGTTTGGTATCAGCAGCGACTTGCCCTAGCTCGTCTGTGCCCTGGATACCCTCCAGCCTGTGCCGGAGTTGCCGACTCTGTTTGAGCGCTTCTTCGGCTATCGCCCTCTCCCACTCTGGAAGATGTTGTATTTTAACTGGTGATAGGTCAACCCTTTCCAGCGAGTTCTGCTCCTCAATGGCGCCGGCAATCCTGTCCAGAATCTCATTGCTGGTTATGCCCTCGTGCTTAAATCTTACCGCTTCGTTGAGCAAGCCAGCACTGGTGCTGAAGTGTGAAACGGCGCATGGCAAGCAACCGGTAGCTATATCCTGGGGGACGGTGTCCGGCTCCTGGGTAATAGTAGGAGCCATCTTTTGCCCTGGGGGGGCTTTTTGGGGGACTACAGGGGCTGTCATGGTGGCGGCAAACTCCTCCAGTGCCTTGGTCTTATCCCGTGGGGGAAACAAGACCCTCTCAACAGGAATACGTTTAGCCAAATTGGCAATGATGCTTAGCCAGTTCATAGTTTTTATTTTACCACCTTTTGCCACTTAATTAAATTGGCTCTAGGGGGCCTAGCGGGATTTTGCAGTTGCTATTCTCGCTGCAACCCTGTGCTGTGAACGCTGTAAATCTTCGCTGCAAAACAAGGCTTGCATCGCTGCATAATTTGATGTAGACTGTTTTAATTGCAGCACTGTACAGCGGGTTGGCTATGAGCGATAAAACAAGCGCTTGGCCTTTATTAAATACTAAAGTGAGGAGGTTATAATGTCAGTTCAAAATGATATTCTTGAGGTCCTAAACCAGCGAGGCCAGCCAGTCAAAACTTCTGAGTTAGCAGAGGTGCTAAAGAAGCCTACTTCTACCATTCGTGGTGAAACTACCCGACTAAAGCAGAAAGGGTACATCGAGGGTGATAGCCAGGATGGCTGGGTGATAGCCGACACTGGCAAAGTGCAGTTTGAGAAGGGGGCTATTCACCCATCGATGATGGACGAGGAGGTCACCCCCAGGCAGCAGTTCGAAGCCATCGGCCGGCGCATCGGCATAAAAGAGGACAGGATTGTCCTGGCCGCCGATATCGTCTGGAGCGGGAACTTTAACAATGTTTCATGGGTGTGGCAGGCCCTTGGTCAGGCTGACATCGCTGATGACCTGAGGGGCGTCTGGGTGAACGCATGGCGTGCCAAACTTCATAAAGGCATCCCACCTGAGCTTGAAACTGAACTTACCGGAGTTAGCAAGGCAGCAACTGAAGAGGGAAAGGACGGCGCTGTAAGTAAGCCTGGAAACAGAGACTACATCATCATTGAAGACGAGCCGGTAAGAGTCGGTGAGAACCTCGGTGACTATAGCCTGCAAGACGCCAAGGATGTCCTGGCAATAAGGTCAATAAGGAATAGATTTAGCGGAGCCAGCCAGCCGGGAGCGAAAGCCCAGTCGGATACAACGGAAAAGGTAGCAGATATTCTAACTGCCCTTTCCCCCTACCTCAATAAGGAAAGCAAGTCTGATGTTGAGACGCTGAAAGAGGTTATCGCTGATAAGCTAGCACTGCAGAGGCAGGAGATACTGAGTCAGATACCTCAACCGGGGCAACTCGCCCAGCCCAAGCCTTTTATGGAGCAGATTGCTGGGTTTGTTGCTGCTTTAGGTAGCTTAAAGGAGGCTGGCCCGATGCTAAGGTCTATCCTGGGCATCTCGGAGTCATCTGGTAATCCGGGTACCACAGCGTTTCCCGTGCAGTTGACAGGGCCTGATGGTACACCAATTATTATGGATTTAGGCAAGTATATAGATTTAGAGAAGTTTCGAGGTGAGGAAAGAAGAGCTGACGAGCGGCAGAAGACTTTCACAGGGCTAGCGCAGACGGTGAGGGAAAACATCCCAGACGGGATTCAAGCAATACTAAAAACTGCGGCCGAAGTCAAAGGGGGCGCCGGGGCAAAACCACCAGCTCCAGCACCTCAGGAGCAGCCACAGATGTTTTCCTGTGGTAACTGCGGTACCCAGTTTAGCCCACCCCCAGGCTGGGCCGGGCAGCCGCTCAAATGTCCAAACCCAGAGTGCGGCCGGGAATATTCGAAGGAGGAGCTGGGCGCATGAGTTTTATGCAGCGGTCAGCTAAGCATTTTATTGTCATAAAAGCAGCCCGCCAAATCAGGCAGGAAATCGAGAAGGCTGGGCTGGACAATCTTAAAGTCCTGGCTGAGAACGATAAAAGTATCGTGGGGACCTACTTAAACGGTTGCTCCCCCAAAGAGAAGGCAGTATATAAGTGTGACTTGAACGCCCTTCTACAAATGGGGGTCACCCCCGAAATGCTTCTGGACGAAATTGCTGGACAAATGCCAGAATTAGCTCCTATAATGAAAGGTAAGGACGATTATAAAAAAAGCGAAATTCGGAGCCTTGAGCACTTCTTAAAGGAGGGGTAATGTGTACACGGACATTATCAAGATAGATGCTCCCAACAGCGCAGCTCAAGGGGAGCGGGTTGATGTCACCGTTAAAATCAAAAACATAGACCCTATCTATGACCGCGTTACAGCCTGCGTCACCGAAGTGGATGGCTTACGCTTCATCGATGAAGTCCAACTAATTGAAGCTGGTGAAACCAACTCATACTCCGGAGCCTTCCTGATGGCTGGTGGGGATGTAACTATAAAGGCCTACAGCTATTACCCCAAGCCTTATGCGGTTCCAACTGAGTGGATTCTCGACGACACAGCCGAGAAGGATGTCGCCCTGACTGAGGTCTTTGAGGGCACCATAACTGAAAAGGACCTGGATTACGAGGATAGGTGGCAGACATTCCCACTCTACAATATCCCTGCCGGCACCAGAACCCGGGTGCGCATCACCGGTCGCAATGATATGACCAGCAATCAGAAAATGGGTATCTGGTTGCAGGTGAAGGACCCGGACGGTAAAGTGCCGCCGGGTGGAGAATATGCTAAGTGGGAATTGGGCTGGACCGGCCCGGGCAATGCCCAGGAGTTTGTCAGCGGTAGTTTCGACCTTAACAAGGTGGGGGTTTACACCATAGCCGTCCAGCTATTTATGGACTTGGAGGCGCAAGCCGTGGTTGATGACTTCTATGGCAACCTGTGCTCCGTGAAAGCGGCAGTGCCCGAACCGTCCTTCCAAAGTTTCGAGTTAGACTCATATGTTAAGGTGTAAGGAGGCTAAAAATGGTTAGAGAACTAATATCAGATATTAACCTTGGAGTCCCAGCAGGACAAATACTTCACGGCATAATGGTGGGAGATACGGTCCGGGTCAGGGCTACACTTGACTACCGCGGCCCCGCGATATCAGACATCTTTTACGCTGCGATAGGCCATCATATTCCCTTCTTCGATGAAATTTGGTATGGACAAACCCATATTTCATTTGCTTCGACGACTGATTGGGTGAACTATGAGATGACGGTGGATATCGCGATAACGGAAATTGGTCTGGCTCCTTGGACGCCGGGTATGTTTGACCTCTACTGCAAGATAAATGGACACCCAGAGGGAGGAATGCCTGAGGTGCGTGGTGCCATCGAGATTCTGCTGAGGTCTGAGTTCGCTAACTTTGAGATAACCAGCTACGACAAAGTATAGTCCCCCAGGAGGCTCTTATGAATATCACCAGCGTAGAAGTTATTAGGGGTAACCCTGGTGTGGGGGTAGCTACTCGTCCTGTGAGAGCTCTTCCTGGTGAGAATGTCATCCTCACTTATGGAGATACCCTAAGAGTTAATACCAGCTTTGACTATCGCGGGCAGGCGATGGAAACCACCCTCGAAGGCGCTGTAGGAAAGCTCCATGTTTTCCCTACAGAATGGTTAGAAGTTCTCCTTAAGAAAGGAACTACGATAGACCTTCCCGATTCCCCCGATTTTACTCCTTGCGAGAGGAGCGTTGATATTCCAATCACCTCTGATATTGGCCCCGGCACTGACTATGACTTGAGTGCCAGCCTTCTCGATTATCGAGAGGCAGGGCATCCCACAATAGTTGATGTCATAGACATTGTTGGTATTCCCCCGACCTACGAGTTACTAGAGGAGACCATCTACCCCTATGCCTATGTCTACGATGGTCCGACTGAGGGCGGCACCATCACCTTTAAGACTGACCCCTTCACCCCGGCAAGTTGGATTGCTGGCCGATTAGCCAGCCATGCTGAAGATGAGATTAAAAAGCAGGGCGGGCGGATGCTTGAAATGAGGGTGTATGCCGACAAGAGCCCCTTACTCTGGACTAACTGGCGAATTGATGTCATCAGCTCACCCCCCGAGACAACGGCGGGGTTGGGAGTGTCCATCGGTATACCGGTGTGGGTGGCCATTATACTGGTCTGTCTGGCCTTAATCGCCCTCATCATAGTCACCTACAACTTTATCATCAAGCCGCTAACTTACAAGCACAAAGGAATTTCCCCAGAGCTTAAAGCGCCTATGTCTCGAGAAACCCTAACCACCCTTGCCCATGACTATGAGGTAAAGCTAGAGGAGACGAAACCAGAGTTCACGCCAAAGCCACCAGAGGAGATTGAGGCAATGTCCGATGATGAGCTGCGTGATTACTGTGACGTGATGGCTGAATGGATAGCGCCGGTGCCACCAGACTGGCTGCCACTGGCTATCCTTGGTGGATTAGGTGTTCTGGGCATCGGGGGGGTTGCTGCAGCCTATGCACTGTCAAAGCCCACTGGAGAATGATGGCCGATAAAGAAGATGCTGAGTTACTTAAAGTACTTCTGCCCGCAGTAGGAATCAGCACCGCCGTAATTGTCGTTGGAACTCTCCTGGTGCGGGTCTTTGCATTGGGGCAGAGGGTTTATTCTCAAGACGGACAATACCTCGTTTCAGTGCGCTACCCTGGCCAGTGGCATGACATTCGTGAGTTTGTCCAGCCTGATAATCGCGATGTCCTTGCTATTTACAGTCAAATAGGGCCGGATGCCTGGAGTTGTCTCGATTTTGTCTGCCGAAATTTTTCCTACCTCCGGGACGTCGGAGAATGGTGGAGCTTCCCCAGCGAGACCATAGAGCGAGGCGATGGGGATTGCGAGGACAGTGCTCTACTAACTTGCTCCCTGCTTAAGAACTTCAACGATGGTTATGTAGCTCTGGGCGATTATCAAGGCTACGGGCACGCATGGTGCCAGGTTGGGGGACAGATCTATGAAACCACTTACACCCGAGCCCAACTAGTCCCTGACCCTGAGCATTATAGTCCCTTCGTGTTATTTGATGACCACGACGTCATAGAGTTATGGCCCGGTGCCCTGGGGGAAGTCTTTGAGCTGGGGCGAGATGAAGCCAGAAAACTTGATCTGATGGCTAGGGTGCTGGAGGCGGTATGAAATTTCCCAACCACGTGGCTATCATAATGGACGGTAACCGCCGCTGGGCACAGCTACATGAGCTGCCCACCCTCGATGGGCACATGGCAGGCGTGGAAAGCATGCACTCTACAATCGAATATTTAGGCATTCACCATCTGAAATACCTCACCATCTACGGCTTCTCTAGCGAAAACTGGAGCCGCGACCCGGATGAGATTGAAGGGCTGTTTCATCTGTATGCCGAGGTACTAAATAAGGAGTCCCATGAGCTATATAAAAGGGGTGTCAGGCTTTGCCATGTCGGACATCTTGACGAACTTCCCCCCTATGTGCAGCTGGCAACAAATAGGGCACTAGATCTGACTAAAAACAATACTGGCATGACGCTCAGCTTTGCCTTCAACTACGGGGGAAGTATTGAGATTATAGATGCAGTGCGCCGGCTTATAGATGAAGGCGTTCCCTCTCAGCTGGTAGACGAAAAATTGTTCAGCCGCTACCTCTATACCGATGGCATCCCTGACGTTGACCTGGTGATCCGCACTGCCGGCGAGCTTCGCCTGTCAAACTTTTTAATATGGCAGACGCGTTATAGCGAATTCTACTTTACCCAAACTCTATGGCCCGACTTTGATACCGAGGAGATCGAGAAGGCACTGGAAGCCTATAGCCAGAGACGAAGACGCTTCGGAGGAGATTGATGTTTTCCAGAATTAGTAAGGCGATAAAAGCCTTCAGAGAGAGGCGTTTTGTTATTATTTGCTCTGAAAGTGAGGGTGAAGCCGACCTGGCTATTCCTGCACAGGAGATAGTCGCTGAATCAATCCTGTTTGCCGCCAGGGTAGCTTCAGGACTATTGTGTCTGGCTTTACCTAAAGAGAGGCTTAAAGAGCTAGAAATAGACTCCCTGCCTTCCAAATATCGAGCATATGATACCCCCTTCTATACACCAGTGGATGCTAAGGAAGTCGAAGCCTCAGGTATCTCACCAAAAGATAGAGCATATACCATCAGAAAGATAATTAACCCAGACACTAAGCCGTCTGACTTAGCCCGTCCTGGGCACGTTACCTTGCTTGGCGCCCATGCCGATGGGCTGATTGGACGTAATGGTCATACTGAGGCAGTGGTTGAGCTCTCTAGGTTGGCTGGATTATACCCTGGCGGCGTCTTGTGCGAGCTGGTGAGTGATAGTGGGGAAATGATGAACGCTAAGGAGCTCAAGGCTCTGGCCAAGAAGTTCAAAATACCGGTTATTACTGTCGGCATGCTCGCAGAATTTGCCCGGTCTCTGCTGCAAAAAAGTAGAACTTGACAAAAGCTTAGCGCTGTATAATACTTAAATTATAGCCTACGGAGCTTGCCGATGAAAGTATCGGCTCCGTAGGCTTTTTGCTTTCATCGGCGGCTCTAAGGCAAATAAAAGGGGGCTAGCAACCTGAACCCGGAAGGTTTAGGGCTAGCCCCCTTTCCTTTTTGGCCAGGTTGCAAGCCCAACTAAAGAAAGAAGGAGGCCTATTATGTCACCAGAAGCAATCGCATTTGCTGCACCAAGAGCTGAAGAGATGACCAGGGTAGTAACCATAGGAGCCGGAGCCGGTATCACCGGTGCTGTCGAAGGTGTAATTGTCTCGATGGCCCCAAAGGTGGGTGCCCTTGAGCCCATTTTCACCTGGGGCGCTCTGCTTGGCATACCAGCGGTAGGGGCTGCAGCTGCCCTGTTCACCAGAGGTATGCTCAGTGACCTGAGTCTGGGCATAGCCGCCGGTGGGCTTGGTGTCGTTGGCTACTCGCTGCCTGCGATGCTAACAACCTTCACCGAACGAAGGGCTCCAGCTAGCCAGCTAGGTGCTGGTTCCAGCGTCAAGCAGCTCGGAGCGGGAGGTCCACTCGCTGCACCTCAGCGGGCACAAGCTATGGCAGCTAATCTGGCAATCTAAACGGTTGGAGAACCGTAAAACTCTGAAATGACAACACTGAAGTAGGAGGTTAAGATGCCAAATCACATGGAGATGCGGGTGTTCGAGTTTCCACATACCGGCCCTCTGGTTGCCGGTAACCCGTGGAGAGCAACCGCACAAACAATCGCAAAACCCGACGAAGTAGGCGAGATAGTCTACGCCGAGGTATTTAGTCCCAAGACCCCAGCCGGGGCCCAGGATTTGGTTCGCTGGTACCCGGTTACCGACGGCAAGCCCTGGGACGAGTACTTGAACCTCGACCCATTCTATCCATCCAATATGACTCCCGAGAAGATGCTGCTTCTGGACAACCTGCTGGCCTTCGGCGACCCCATCATCAGTGCCAGGAAGGCGCCATCAGCCGAGCAGCAACTGCGGGCCACCTGCCCCAAGTTCAACGAAGGCCTGTCCGTGGTCGCTTGGGCAGGAGCCACCGACGTAGCCGCTGATTTCAAAATCCGGCTGTGGTGCATGATTTACCCCACGGAGCAGCTATCGGCAATAAGGCCGCTGGACGCCATGCCCGGAATCGCCGATGTGGCCAGGCAGAGAACCATCCCTCTGAGCAAGGCGGCCATGCCTGTTGACTACCTCAGCTGGAGGAAGCTGCCCGGCGGACAGATGCAGGAGGGAGTGAAGATTTACCCGTTTATGAGGTTTGTCCGCAACGAGGCCCCAACCACTCCCAACTTCCCCTACAGCTTCCAGATTCGCCTGGGGAATGTCCCCGGTGACGCACCCTGGCAGGAGCTCCACTTCGACCTCTCCGAGGAGCGGAACTGCCTGATCTGGAAGGGTCTGGGGGTGAGGGCAGATGCTGCCGGCCACCTCTACAAGACCTACCTGAAAATTGCCGGCTTTGACCACCCCAAGGACGGCATCTTCACCGAGCTTGACCAGAACCCGCTTCAATACGGCCATATCTTCCCGGCGGCACCAGTGACCGAGGTTTACTTTAAGCCTATTCCGAAGCTGGCCATGCCCCACTACATCTACAACGAGATAGGGGAGGCTGTGATTCTGGATGATGGGACAGCCATCGCAGCTGGCGAGGTAGTGCTGGCCATGAACGGGACACTTGTTACTATAGAAGAGTGGGGCGGCTAATCTAATTTAGCTGACCTAAAACAAAAAGGAGGCTAAAAATGCTAAGACAAGGACTGCTCGAAGTAGCAACCGACCGCCAATACCCCATCGGGTACAAGTATGAAGCTCCCGATGCTATCTACCGGTACGGACACGTTGACCCCGCCCGTCAGTTGAGAGCTGGCTATGGCGTCTACCCGATGATAGACTACAGCGAAACCGGAACCATAGTTAACACCGTCGCTGCTGGCAAGCTCCAGGTAGTCTGCGCAGCTGTCGCTGATGTCGTGGCTGACCAGTTTGCTGGAGGCCGGATGGTCATATGCTCCGGCGCAGGATATGGCACACAGTACAGGGTGCTGAGCAACACCGCGGCCACCGCAGGAAATAACTTTACCGTCACACTCCAGTCACCTCTGGTAGTGACGCTCACTGCCGCGACAGACATCTTCGTCCTCTATCGCAACCCGTTTGTGGAAGTCCACTGCCAGCGTCAAGAGACCTTAGATGGCATAGCCACCAGATGGCAGTATGCCAGCTTTAACGGCATCCCATTGCGCTTTGTTCCTGCCGACAACTACTGCTGGCTACAGACCAAAGGCCCGTGCCTGGTAGTGATGTCAGGTGCAACTGTGGGCGCTGGTATCATTGAGCGAGACGTTGCCTTTGACACCATGGGCGCTGTAGTGCTGGCCGATTATACCACGCCTTACTGGTACCAGCGTGCCGGCTACATCCTGCCCCATACCGAGTCTGGCAACATAACGGGCGCTATGGCCCTGATAATGCTGCAGCTGGAGTAGAGACATGGCAAAGAAATACAGTTTCAAAGACAGTAGTTGCCCCTTCTGCGGACTGGAACTAGCGGGTAAGCAGAGCGAGAAGCTGTCGGACGGCAAAGGTGCCTGTCCCCAGTGCGCTCATTCGTTGGAGCTAAAGGGGGGGGAATCCCAAGAAGCTGAGCCAGCAGCTGAGCCAGAGCCAGAACCTGAGCCAGCAGCTGAACTTGAGCCGGTGGTTGAGCCACCTGAGGATTAGTTAAGCCCGCAAAGGAGTAGTTATGCCTAAACAAGATGGCACTGGCCCGCCAGTAGGAGCCAGGGGGCCGAGGGACGGTCGTGGGGGTGGTAACCCAGGGCAGCCCGGACCCGGTGCTGGTTCAAAAATTGGCGGCCAGAAAGGCCCATGTAAATAGAATAAGCGAATCTTAGCCAAAGGAGGGCTTGCTAATGGCTATTGAACTAAGACACCTAGAGAGCATACGCTATCCCCCGGAGCTTTTGCCTGATGCTAACGTGGTTGACGTTGCTCTCAACGCCCGGGCGGAGATAATGAACATCCCCCGCATCCCGGGGGGTATGATTGCCAAGCTCCACGGCATAGCTGCCGACAATACCCAAGCAGCTCAGTTGCGTATCAAGGTTGATCAAGAGGAGAAGCAGCTGGATGCCCGCCCGCTCTACAACATGTCCCTCAGGGATAGACCGTCGTACTTCAACTTAATCGCCACTAAGTCCTTACGATACCACGTTTATGCCATTGCGGCTCTAACCGACTTCACCACCTGGTACGGGGTGTGGGGCTGGAAGCAGACGGTGGCTGACAAGTTACTTCTCAAACTTCCACTCACTCCGGATGAGAGGGCACTCAATGAGAGCCTGGGTATAGACAAGACCGTTGAGCGCGGCACCCTACCTCCGAAGCTAGATAGAACACTCCTCTACGAGTACTATCCCATCTACGAGTGGACTGAGACGAAAAGGGAAACGGTGCCCGCCGCTGGACGGATTGAGCTCGATACCATTCGCCCAAGCCAGCCAAACAGGTTCGTTGTCCTTACCAGGGTCTCGGCAGACAAACCCGCACTTTCAGCCAACAACACCCGCATCACCATCTGCCGTGATAGTGACGGCACTCAAGCATCACCATTTTTGAGTCTGCCCACCTTTGCTTTAGCAAACGGCCTTTCCGATGAGATTCCCATGTTCATTCCCGCTCTGACTGATATCAGGTTAGGGGTAACATCTACTGCGGGCGAAGCAGATTACAACGTGCGCTGGACCTACGTCGAATACCCACTTACCACCATTCTGAGGGTCAGGTTCGGGCTGGTGACCAGGGACGAATTACCGGAGGAGTATAAAACTGTCTGGGACCGCGTTAAAGCAGGTATCGTTTAGTCAGGAGTTAGAGATGGTTGAAAAACGAGAAGGTGCGACAGGATTAGTAGTTGGCGGCGTGGGAGGCACCGTAGTCGGCACAGTGTTGGGCCTGCTACTTGCGAGTAAGCCGGCAGAGGCAGCCCCACCTGAAGCAAAGTGGGACTACTTGGTCCAGTGCCAGGAGGCTATAATCGCCCTGCTCCAGCAAACAGTTGACAGCAGCGCCACTATGATTTCCTTGCTCCAGCAACTCCTTGTTGCCCAAGGGGTGTCACCTGAAGGCGTGGAGGTTACTGTTCAAACCAAGTGGATAGCCAAAGAGCCAGAGGTGATATTTGACCGTGCCATCACGTCGGCAGCCACGTTTAACGCCGATAAGATGGTTAATTGGACTAGGGGTAAAAGGCTTATCATCAAGGTAGAATCCTTACTGGACGAGGATTGTGATATTCAAGTTGTAGGTAACATTACCGATAACTATTTCTCGGCTACTGATATACCCATAGCTTTACCCTGCCCTGCTCATAGCAATATCAGCATAGGTCTGTCCTGGGATGACTGGTTTCCCTTTATAGGGGTCAGGATAACCACCGCAGTTGCTCCGACATCAGGTCTTTTAACCATTTCGGCGGTAGTTCAGGAGTAGATTGATGGTTACTAGCAAACATTATCCTCTGTCGAGATGGGAAATGCTCTGGTGGTTAAGAAAACTAGCCGGCGAGCTCCATTCAGGCTATGGTGAGCTTAACTGGCAGTCGGGCATAGCACCAAGTACTGAGACAGGAGCCGAGCTAACAAAAATCGGTGCCGCCGATAGCAATTATAAACTCCACTCACTGCTGGTGGACATCAGTGCCCTGGATAATGGCGGCGTTGGTGGTTCAACGATTACCATAAGAATGTATATAGAGGTACTCGGCACTGAGCGGAAGGTCTATTCTCAAGAGTTTATCCAGGGAGACGACCCTGATGGCCTTTGGATTGTTAATGGCACGGTAGGTATCCATGAGGAATTAAGGGTAGAGGTTCAAAGTGATAAAGCCCCAGATAACGGGGAGAAAGTAGAATACAGCTACATGCTGGAGGCGATGTAGTGAGTTTGCTCATTAAAGCACCTCCAGCTCCTGCAAGGGCCGAAGATGTGACTACGCTGCCCACACCGTCGGCAGGCCACTTGGGTAGAATTGTGAAACTAAGAAGTAGAGGAACATCAAAGGTTTATACCTGCGCCCAAAACTCAAATGGCAGCTATGAATGGAATCAGATGGCCATATCAACATAGGGGGTGGAGATGAAAAAATTTATCTAACGGCTATGACCAAGTTTGGCTAAAAAATTTAAACAAAGGAGTAAAAGATGGGATTTCCAAGAGGAACAACATTAGATTGGGCTTGGGAAGATTTAGCTGAAGAGGATATACCAGCAGAGATAGCTAGAGATGCTGAGGTAGATGGCAAAATAAGCGACCATGCCGGTATTCCTGACGCTCACCACGCCAAATACACCGATGCCGAAGCCCAGGCAACAGTCAAGGCCAACGTTGAGGTTGGAGATTTGAAAGCCCCAACCAAAGCACTGGACATGAACTCCCAGAAGATAACCGGATTGGCAACACCTACTGCCGGCAGCGAGGCCGCCACCAAAGAATTTGTTGAAAGCCTGGTTCAGGGCGTCGACTGGCAGCCAAGTGTCCTCGGCGAACTGGCCGAGCCACCAGTCTCACCTACAGTAGGCGACCGCTATCTGGTAATAGCCACAGCTACCGGGGATTGGCTTGAGCACGAAAAGGATATAGCCGAGTGGGACGGCTCAGTGTGGGTATTCACCACACCAAATCCAGGCTTTGCCGTCTGGATTGAAGATGTAGGGAATCAAAAGGTCTACAACGGGACGGACTGGGTAAAGTTCGGCACCACCATTGACCACGGAAACCTTATCGGTCTTGCTGATGATGACCACCCCCAGTATCTCAACAATGCCAGGCATGACCTCCCCGCCAGGCATACCCTTGGGGACGTGGTACCCCACGACAACCTGGCCGACCTGACTGAAAAAGCTCATAGTTCCCTTACCGGGGTCGGCCCCTCAGACCACCATGTTAAGACAGGCGACTACGAGGTATTTGGGCTGACTGAAGAGGTTACAGGCCTTCCGGCAGCGGGGGCTGGGAACCTTGGCAGGTTTATGAGGGAGAGGGCAAGCACAGGCCAAGCCACCAGAGTTTGCCTTTGTGTTCAAAACTCAGCTGACAGCTATGAGTGGATTCAGTTAGGCATTAGCACATAGTAGGGATAGCAATGAATAAGATTCCTATGGGGTCGCCCACCTCCTGGGAATGGGCAGACCCCCCTGGGGGTGGGATTATTGAACCTACTTCTGGCAGCACTGGCGCCAGGAACTGGCAGAGCGAGGGGCCACTGGAGGTATGCACCATTGGGGAAGATGGCAAATCCTACAAGGTGCAATCACTGGTGCTTGGCACTGCTGAGTTAAGCGGTAGTTTAATCACCATCACGCTAGAGATGGAGGTTGATGGAGTTGTGAATACCGTCTACGACCAGAATTTTAATAGGTCTGCTGGGCATGACCCACCGGGGCTATGGATAATTAACGGAACCCTGGGTATCCATGAGGCTCTGGTAGTTAAACTGAAAAGTAATAGCTCTGCTGATAACGGAAAATCGGTAAAGTATGACTATAGCCTAGAACCCGCAGGAGGATAACTGATGGGATTACTAAATCGTGGTGGTGCTTTGCTTGTTAAAGCCGGGATTCATTGATGAGCTATAGACTGGCTAAAGATAAAGGATGGATACCTAAGGAGGGAGGCGAATGTAATGAGCCTACTAACTAAAGCAGGGATAACCAAGCTATCCGAGCTTGACATAGACGCTGCCCCGGCTAAGGCGGAGGATATTGTCGAGCTTATCCTGACCACACAAGGAGACGTGCTCTATCGCAATGTAGAGGCAGCCAGATTAGCCGCTGCCTACGGCGTTGGCTACAGTTTCCTCCATGCAAAGAATACTGGTAAGGATGAGCCGGAGTGGATGGACATTCAAGAGCTAATCGCCTATATCACTGGTGGCGCCAACAGGATGATAGCCCCGCCGACCTTAGTCATACCTGTCCCCGAGATAAGTGTAAAAGTCGAGGAAAGACACACAGGCGGTAAACATACAATTGACAAATCCTTATCTATCCCTGTCCCAAGCATAGAGGTAGCCACTGCAACCTGTAGCCCACTAGCTGTCGGTGCTGGTATAGCCCACGATGACGACCCACCTACTGATACCGATGAGACCACGGCAACCAACAATCCCACTGCCAATGATATGCACCTACTGCCATCACCAGCGGCGGTGGGAGATGGATTTTACTTTGGTTTAGCCAATCCCTTTGATTGGGTATGCCTCAATATAGGAACTCCTGGAGTCGGAGTGTGGGCAATCACCTGGAAGTATTGGAATGGCACTACTTGGACAGCCTTGCCACTCAAATATGACCAAACTGACAACTTCCGTGCTGCCGCAGGAAAACACTGGGTTCACTTCGATGGCAGGCCCGGGGATTGGGCAACGACAACGATTCTCGCCTACACCCTTTACTTTATAAAGGGTGAGGTAACAGCCTATACCTCGATGACTACACAGCCATTAGGCACACAAGCCTGGATAGGACGATGGACATAAGGAGGTAGATTATGCTTGACTTAAAAGAGGAGCAAAAGTATAAGCAGTTAAGGAAGCTGGCACAGGAATTACATATCCCAATACCTGAAGTCTTCCTGACACTTGAGGTGTTTGATAAGGATGGCAAGTTAATCCAGAAGCACCACCAGAGAAGCCATAGTTGGGTGCGGAATGCTTATAATGGCTTATTCTCCATCATGGCATGCAAGGACTTGGACGATGCTACTTTTGGTGCTGGCCTTCTGTCTTTCAAAGATTTCACTGGTGCTGTTGACCATGCTGACAGGCCTTATGGGTTTTACACTGATACTGTTGACGGCACTAACCATGGTTACCGTGCCCCCGCTGCTGAGGACGGATGGGGTATTCTGGTAGGCTCTGGCGTAAACGCCGAGGACTTTGAGGATTATGTTCTGCAAACACCAATTGTAGAGGGGACAGGGGGAAACCAATTAAATCATGTTGAAAGCCAGCCGCACTCAATTAGCTACGCTGACCTAACCCTAACCAATACGCTAGTCCGCTACTTCAACAATAACACTGTTGGAGAAACAAATGTAGATGTAAACGAGGTAGCACTAGCCACCCTTGCTTCCAACCCAGGTGCTGATGAGAAATTTGTATTCTCCCGTGACCACCTCGCCTCAACCGTTATTGTTCCCAGCACTGGACAGCTAAGGGTGACCTACACCATTCAGCTAACCTATCCAGCGGAGTAAAGCAATGCCAGAAGTGAAGAAAGAGGAAAAACGGATATCACCGGCAATAGTCATCATACCGATAGGGCTAGGTCTTGTCGCCGTAGCGGGACTCGCTGCCCTGGCCTTTGCAGCACCAGGCCCACCGGAACCACCACCGGGGCTGGCCAACCTCTACGGCAAGGTGACTGATGCTGAGACCGGGGGAAACTTATCCGGTGTATATGTAGCGCTTTGGGACTCTGCCGGGATGGAGTTGCTAGCTTACGCCTATACCAACGGCAGCGGCAGCTACATCATTGAAAGTATCTTGCCGGGTAGCTACCAGGTCCGATTCTCCAAAGACGGCTACGAAACCGCAACCTATTAAGGAGGGAGAAATGGAAGATATAACTCTACACGAAGGAAATAACCCGCAGGATGTATCCTTAACCCCGATAGTTGTTCTGGCTAACCTCTACGGGGTAGTAACCGACGCTGAGACAGGTAATCCTATATATGGTGTCCTGGTTACCATTGATGGTCTGACGACCTATACTGACGCCGGCGGCAATTATGGATTCGAGGGGCTTACTCCGGGAGGCTACACTCTCACCTTTGAAAAATCTGGTTATGAAACTCTAGTGCTGTGAGGAAACCATGCAGGATATAACTATCGTTGAAGGTAACAATAAGCAAAATGTCCAGCTGGTGCCTATTGTCGTGCCTACAACCAGGCTCTATGGCTACATAACCGATAATGAGACTGGGGAGCCGGTTGTTGGTGCATATGGGACTGTCTACCAAGAGTTTGATACTAAAGGTGCGGATCACGACCTTCTTACTGACGAGAATGGTTTTTACGAGATTACGGGTATGGTTCCGGAAGCTTACAATGAGATGGTAATCTACGCCGGCGGCTATAAAACCTATACCAGGACAGGTATCTCCATTCATGAAGGAGATAACGAAAGGAATATCGTCTTGACCTGGGGAGGCGGTTCAAGAATTGTACCCCGGTTTATCAGCTACAGCCTGCCCAGCCAAGTAGTAGCCGGGGAGGAGTTCCCAGTCTCAATGACGATTTGGCTGCCTTACCCGACGAAGGCGATGAAGGTTACTGCATCATTGAGAAGCGACACTAGTGGTGAGGCATGTACCGCCTCGGGACATTGCTCAGACACAACTATAGAGTGGAGACTGCTGCCCGACTTTATCTACGACCAGTGCGACCAGGAATGGCTTGCCAAAGAGGGGTATATAAGATTTGACCATGAAGGTCAATACCTTTTGGAAGGTACTGGGAAAGCAACACATGAGTGCCAGCAGACAAGATACCACCGTTGGGAAGAACCGGTGCCACCAGGCACTTATGATGTTGGGGCTGAAATAACTAAAAACTTTACCAAGGTAAGCAAGATTGGCAGACTGACAGGCTATAGCTCGGACCATCCAGATTACTATTCGTGGCTGGCTAAAGTCGGCACTGTGGAAGTACTGGAAACAGCCTAATATGGCTAGCGAAAAGCTAAGAAAGGAACAGGATGAAAAATAGCCCGTTAATAACCTTCTGTATTGTTATCCTGACACTGGCCACAATAGGGATAATATCAGCCGTGGTAATAGAGGCATACGCGCATGAGCCGGTATATGTTTTGATAATGAAAGTTTGCGGCGGGCTCCTTGGTGTGGGAGGGCCACTATTAGGCTGGGGCATGGTGAGAAAGAACAAGCCAAGAAAATGAGAACACTACCTACTACCTTTCACTTTATCCTTTACGCAGTGGTAACTGCCATCTCGCATCCCAAAACGAAGCTCGCCTATTACCAGTGCCACTGCGGTTGCCGCTTCCCAAGCCACTTAACCGCCTGCCCCAAGTGTGGCGATAAGGTAGAACACTCTCCGGAGCGCAAGGAGAGCTCCCCAGTCCCGTGGTACGGAAGTATAGTAATTATCATCATCGGAATTATCTGCTGGGTCCTGGGTGCTGCAGTACCGGTACCAGGGTTAGATGAAGCGGGAAGAGCGATGGTATACATACCTCTTGGGTCGCTTTTTGGTATGTCGCTACGCCCCTAGACTACCAAAAGAAATGGCCGAAAATCACTCCCACCAAGAAACCCAGCAATATCTGCCACCAGTATTTACCGGCCAGCTTTGAAACTAAAATACCCAGCCCCAGGAATATCAACATATAGAGTAGTGGAGACCGCTTCTGGTCCTCACGGACAATTTCAGTCCAGGGCTTGCCGCCAACCACACTATATAGCCTGATATAAAGTTTCTCGAGCTGTTTACTCATATCTCTGAGCCACTACCGAAGTATCCGTTATTGTTCCCATGTGCACGTCTACCTCCGAGTGAGGCTTTTTTCGTTACCCACTCTGGCACTGACGGCCTTCTGAATTTGTGTTGCAGCGCTCCAAAGTCTCTTTTCAAGCCACAGTATTTACAGCGGCCGATATCTTGCGAGTCTATTATCCACCAGTGCTGGCACTTCCCCTCAGCTCCTTGCGCTTCCATGCTTTGCTATCTCCTCCACGTCCGTATTATTTATAAGCTTGGTAACAGTATCAGAAACCTTGTGACCAGTAGCATCGTATTTAATGGTTCGCCTCAATACGGGTATTACTAACTCTGCCCCCACATCCGGTTTCACTTTCACTGATACCCGCACTTTAGGGTCTATCTGCTTTAGGTCTTTCATCAATGCCGATATATCCATCTTTCACCTCTAACAATGTCATTGGGTTAATTCCAAGGCTCCTTTTCATAGTCTTCCCCTAAGAGCTGCGCCGCCCTCTGGCAGAGCGCCATCCCCATTATCTGGTTTGATGGTGGAGACCACTTCCCCCAGCCAAGCTTATAGCAGCTCTCGGCAACAGCTCTCCAGCTACAATTCTCCTCAACACGGAGTATTCGCACAATCCTAGCCTGCCACAGCTCCATAGGGCTACACAGCTCCTTGAACTCCTCAAGCCTCTCGGCAGCCGCCTTAGCCATCTCCTGGAACTGCTCAATGCTCTCTATGGTAATCAAGCCTTCCCCAGCCTTAATAGACTCGACTATCTCCTTATCACCCTTGCCAAGCTTTCCACCCTCTCTCAAAGCCTTATCCTCAGTCACAAATACCCGCTCTTGGTTGTCTTTCGCCATCGTACCCTCCTGGCAGAATCATCCTTCTGTTTGCTCCCCAGGCCCACTTTCTCCAAGCATCTTCACCAGCCTTATTTCATAGGCTGATTTTAGCTTCTCTAGCTCCTCTTTCGATGCTTCAGCCACGTGGATAGAAATGTTGTCTGAGGTTCCCAGGATTTCAATGCCAGCCATTATCAGCCGTGGCCCAAGGTCAACTATGACATCAGTTACCTTGTCTACTGGACCTATGATATCCTTACTCACCTTTACCTCCTTCCCCAGGCCCGAGCAAAAAGTGCTTCTCAGCCATGACCTGGTAGACAGTTTTACCACCCGGGGTAATGACGTAGGGCAGGAATATCTGCTCCATCTTCACCATTTCTGTTTCCAACAGGCTCATTTGCGCTTCTATCCAGTCCTTGATAATGCGCCAGGCTACCCGGTAGGCATGCTCTTCTTTAGCATATCGAGCTGGCATCTCCCGGTTGTCAGCCTGCCTTTGTAGCACTCTCAGGGTAGCGGCGGCATCAATCGGCAGACGAATAGGGAGCTCCCCATTAGGCATCTTCACCTTGAAGGCCAGAGCTGTTATTCTACCCCGGTCATCATACTCCATCATTACCGCCCGTGCTCCATGCTCTACTAGCTTCGCCTGCACCTGGGCTACCGTCCTGGATACCGGAACCGAAGTTGTGTAATCCAAAAGTGGTGACATTGGCTAGCCTCCTTCCAGCCTCTTTATCTCATCTAGCTCAATCACAGTAAGCGGCGCCCGTTCAGGGTCTACAAGGATATCCACCTTGCCAATCTCCAGGTGCTCGGTGTCGTCGTCTATCACTAAGCCGGCGTCAACTATTGCGTCTTGGCCTGGCTTAAACCGGGCCAACAAATTATCGCTGTCTCTCCGGCGCTGCTCGGGGAAGACAAAGGTTAAATCAAGCCTGGCCTTGATAAAGGGAAACGACATACCCTGAAGGTAGCCTCTGTTCCTGGCGTCCACACAGCAATAAAAGACGGCGCCATGGTACACTTTGCCAGCCTTATGCCTCTCTGGCCAAAATCCCCGCCAGTTTGGGCTTGATGAAAATGGGGGGAGCTGGGGTACCTCAATCCTCATCTTCTTTCCTGCACGCATTTCAAACACTGTGTCCCTGTCCTTATTTCAATTTTGGCTTTCCTGTCGGCATCGGGGTGATAAGTTATCTCACCACACGTTTTGCACTTCCAGGCAACATTGGTTAAATTCTCATTCATCGCTGCACCATATGCCCGTATTTACCTTTGATGTATTTATCTTTGTCTTCTCCCTTCTTCTCTCGATAGGACTCCTGCCGTTCTTCCTGGAATTGCCGTGCTTTCATCATCCAAGCCCGCAGTTGCTTGAATGGCATTGACCGCTTCGTCAAAGGCATAGAAAGCTTGGCTGCCGCCCAACTCTTCGACTCCTCCAGGATATCTACATCGGGAAACTCCGCCCTCAGCTTGTTTAGAAAACGCGTAGCCTCATTGCTATCTCGCGGAAAATCTTTTACTCCTAACCAGACTGCCAGAACCTCTTCATCACCTGCTTTCAGGATCCCCGTAGCTTCCTCGCTATCTCGAGGTTCACCTGCCTTCTTCAGGGTGCCCGTAGCCTCCTCGCTATCTCGAGCCGGTTCTTTAGTCACCAGTGGGACCTCCTCGTCCTCACCTGCCTCGGGTAACTGTTGTACCTCATTGCCTTTGCCAGTTTCTTTTCGGCGATCCCTGTATCGTCTAACACGGTCGGCAATTGCCTCTGGCCTTGCCGATGGTGGTATTCTTTGTCTCTCCTCCCAATGAATTACTGTGAGTATATTGTTTTCATTCCATTTCAGGCTGCCTCGCTTCTCCATTTTAGCCACCATAGACTCCAGCGCCTGCCGGTCATCGCTAGTTTTCACATGTAGTGCATCGGCAATCTCGTCCATATCTAGCCCCACACTACCACTTAAAATCTTGCCCCCAGCATCGCACTTGCCAGCCAACTGAAGAATGCCCCACCAAGCCCCTCTCTCAGCTAGGGATAGCCTGGTCAGCTTAGGGTCATCTAAACCCTCCAGCCACGTTTTTATCCAAGGTAATGGCACTTAACCCTCCTGTGTAACGACCTTGTAACTGTTACAGTCTACCTCTACTACTTCTCTAAAATATTATTAAACAATGTTTAATAGAGAAGGAGAAGAAGAGGTAGAGGCGCTTTCGTTACATTTCCGTTACATGTCTACTGTTACGTAACAGTTACACTCCCCTTGTTAATAGTCCCTGGGGGACTATTCTCCCCCGGGCAACGGATCGTCTCATTTCAGCTCCATTTTCACTTGGCTTTGCCAGGTGTAAATGCTGTACTCAAGCTTCTCCATTCTTTCCCACCAGACAACAGCAAAGATATTGCCGTCGGGATTTGGGCGTCTCTCACACTATCCACGAACTATCAAGGTGCATAGGTCCTCAGTTCTGGCCACACCCACAGAAAGGAGGTCACCACGCGATATCAGTTGTCCATTAACGCGGGCCGGGCGCTCTGTAATATATGCTTGGCAACTCCAATAGGGATAGAGGTACCGCCCCGCAGATTGTATTGCTCTTAGCCGCTTGCTCAACTCAGTTTCTGCTCCGGTATATCGTGATTCCCTAATCGTGAAGCTGTTGTAAGCGGAGGCCCCCCACTGTATTCTGCTCCCCAATCCGGTGATGCCCTTTTTCTCCTCGATGAGCCAGAGATCTATGCCAGCTAGCATATCGAGGTAACGTGTTATCTTCTCTGTCGTTACTGCCTCCACCGAAATCACTTCTCCAGTAATGACGCCCATTTTTCTAAGTCTTGGCAACACGACATGTATAAAGTCGTGTGCGCTTTCAGTAAGGTCTCTCTTGTAATTAGACAAACTCGCAGCCTCTTTTTATTGCAATTTCAACCATATCTTTGGAGATATCACAGCCGCGGGCTACCCTCTTGAATTTGGCGGCGGCAAGTAGAAACGTACCAGTGCCAGCGAAGCAGTCAAGAATCAACTCTCCCATCTTTGTGCTGTGCCTGATGAGCCTCTCTGCCAGCTCGTCCGGTTTTTGCCAAGTCGCATAACGGATTCCTGTCCTCCCATCTGGGGCGTTGATTAGTTGTGCCGCAAAGTGTTCGACTAAAATAGGGCAGTCCAGTTCGGGTGCGTCTGGCCCCCGGTAGTAAAGAATCGCCTGCCAGTTCAAGTTATAATCGTATTTGGAGGATGGTCCTATGGCGTTTTGATAAGCCCACACCATGACATTGGCTAGGGTCATATTTGCCTGCTTGATATTCAGGTAAGCCTCTATTTCTTTGGGGTAGGCGCCGATGAAGACATACGCCCTGCCCGTGGGCTTAACCTTAGCCAGAGCCATTGGCAACCAGATTGAGACAAATGAATGTATGTTATCGATTTCAGTGGAGTAGGGCGGGTCTGTAAGAAGAAGGTCGCATTGTGGTTGCTTTGGTAGCCAGTCAGCATAGTCTGCTTTAGCAATGGTCGGTTTCTCCCCATCAAAGCTCGGGGGAAGTATCTTAGATAGACGAATTTGTTTGGCGAGTTCGGCTGCCGACCAGCCGACCTCTGCCTTCTTAAGCCACTCCAGCCGGTCGTCAAGGGGGGCAGCAACCATGTGGTGATTCCAACTCAAAGTTTCCTTGCGCAAGGAAACTTCATACCTACTGGCTACCCACTTGTCGTTGGCTATGGTCTGGTACTGAAAGCCTGATCCCTCAGCTATCTCAGCAATAGCCCCGTAGTGTCCTTCATAGGCAAGGCAAATGTCACCATACCACCAGTGAATGGCTCCTTCAATAAGTTCTAGGCGCCTAAATGCAGCGACATACTCTTCTTTTGTTGGCTTGCCTATAATTGTCAAACCTGTCGAGTGTAGCTCAAAAGAGGGCCCCAGCAGCTCTCTTTGGACTGGTCTGGCAACCAATGCCCGGCCCGTATTTCCCTTTTTCACGCATAGCTCCCAGTCAGCTATTTTTTATTGCCTTTATCCCGAGAATAAATCAGGTTGTTGCTTCTCGACCCTCTTGTTTATCTGATTTGTGAAGTCCTCTGCCTGCTCCCGGGTGAGCTTATTCAAAGCCCCAGTGACACTCGTGTTGCTAACCTTATACTGGCTGATGATAAAGGTGAGCATGGTATCGTCTGTCCACTTGAGTGCCTTTTGGCTTTCATTTAGCCAGGTCAGGTCAATGTTGAAGCCCTCTCCCTCTATCGCCTCCTCCAGGGGAGGCTCTTGTTTTGCTGCCTGTGCCCTGGCCTTAGGGATGGCCACCCCTACTTTTTTGCTTGTTGCCTCACCGGTTTTCTCACTAAGTTTCGGGGGATCTTCAGTGACTATGTGGTATTCAGCCTCGATAACATTCTGGATATCACGCACATCGCCGGCACGTTCCATCCAAGTGGCAGTCATTTCCTTCATCTTGGCCTTCGCCTCGGGGAAAGTCTCACGCACCCAGCGTTTTATAGAGCGGACTCTGGCCTGGTTGCCGGGGAGATTCTTGGCGACTACGCCCTCCTCGGACTTCTTATACCAGCCGTAGCCGACGGTGTCTTCTTGGTCCTTGCGGTGGCCAACGGCGACCCAGACATAGGCTTCAGGGTCTTTGCAGAGGTCAGTCTTTATTTCCTTGACGATCTCCTTGACCTCGGTGTATGGTTTTCCCTTGTAGGCGTCCAGTGTTTGGATGTACTCTTCAAGGCGCATGGTCCTTGGTGCCCCCGCCCAGGCTTCGGCGCAGCTCCGGGCAGCCAGCGAAAGCCAGCCGTCCTCGCTGATGATTGGCTGGACAACCTTGTGCTCGATATTATCCTTACCTTTGACCTTGAATGTCGCTGGGAATATCTCCCCCAGCAGGGGGTCAAGGTCCAAACGCACACAGTCCCACAGGAACAGAGCCGCCGACGGCTCATCCATATCCGCCCTGGGGAATCGGGTCTGGATCATCGAGAGGGCTACTTCAACCGGCTGTCCCCCAGGTAGTATCATCCTCTTCTCAATGTTGGCTTTGATTGCCGGGTGAATCTCGGCACCACGCCTGAACTCTTGGGTGTAAGTGGTCCTCTCAATATAGCCGTGGTGCTCTCGGTTGAGGCAGCCTACCTCGGTGGTGCCTTTCTCCGGGTTGGTGTGTATCTGCAGCTCGGCACCACAAATCGCACAGACATTTTCACTGGCGATTTTCTTCATCTCCTCCCATTGTTCTTGAGTGACTTGACCTTGTTTTACTTCATAGACCATGATTTCCTCCTTTCACAGTATTGCGATACTGTTTAACAGAACAGCCGATAATGAGTTTTCCCTTGACCATTTGGGCAGGGGGCTTTATTTACTTTCTTCCCATCAAACCCCCAGGGATGGCTTACTCCTGATGGCGATTCTCTGTTTAACCTGGCGCTTGCTTCTTCGATCGGTAACCGGGTGCAAATGACCACATCGCACAAGCCGACGTGCAATATCTCGAAGTCAATGGATGGTTTAGCTTTATCTTTTCCCTCGTTCATACTTTCTACCTCCGACAGTATACGGATACTGTTTATCTTAATCCTCGGTCTCGCCTGGTAGCCTGATGTAAGGAGCGGGATACTGCGGCGCTCTCCACTCCTTAAACCACTTCAGGGCTTTGATGCTCAACATATCGGCGTTCATTTCGTCAGCTAGTGCTGGTGGGTAGTTGTCTTTCCGCCATTGGAGTTTAATTTCGATAGCTTTCTCTATATTCACTTTCTACCTCCTTTACTTCCGGAGCTGCCCCTCGTAGGGCATCCTGTCTTTAATTTCCACTCCAATATCAAATATCCCCATCAGGCTGCGGCTTATCTCGTAGACGGAGCAGGTCTGGCAGTGTTTATCCCACCAGGCGCACTCCTCTTTGAGGCAATCATTTTGAGGATGCGCCTCTGGTTGCATAAGGCCAGGTCTGGTGATACTTAATAGCGGACACTTCATAGCTTCCCTCCTTTCCTATTCCTCAGTCTCGCCTGGTAGTGGGATATAGTCTAGGCACAAACGTTCTCCACTGAAATTGAAGCCGGTAGAAGGTGGAACCATCGAGAGAGCGGAACCGGTATCCGGCTCTCTTGAGAGCTAAACCTAGCTCCTGAAGACTATCGAAACCACCCCGGTGAGCATCGTCGATATCCAACTCAGTCCAGCTAACTCGGTCGCAAATGGTGAGTTTGGCTATATCGAGTATACGGTTGTTGAGCGCGACACGCATCTGGTCGCCGACCTTGACCTCCCCACTGAGGATGGCCTCAGCACTTGAGCTGTCCTTGGCTTGAAGTGTCTGAGTGACCTTTTCTTGCCTTAGCCTCAAAGTGGCCAGGGGACCTAGAACGTGCGTGGTGAAGTTTATGCTCAGCATTTTTTCCTCCCTTATAGTGCTTCTCCAGAAAGTCCGCGGTAAACTCCAGATGCTCCTCGTACTTATATTGCCCACCGTGGTTGGCAAACCACCTTTCATCGGCTTTTTGAAGCAACCCCCTTATGATCTCTTTATCGAGCTTCACATTAGGCATGGTCTTTATCCTCGCTTATCTGAATCCCTAAGAGGGTTAACTCCAGCTCCAGTTGCAGCACTCGGTCTTGCAGGTCAGCTATCTGCTGGCGAATATTCAATGGCCTTGGTCTTGGATATGGCGGTGGTTTTGGCGCCAGTGTCTCCAGCCCCGGTATCGGTAGTTGTTTATCTGACATTTACCACCTCCAGGGGTAGTTTTCTCTGTTCAATATAGACTGTTTCTCCCCTTTTGAACCCGTGCTGTTCGAGGAGCTCCGTCATGCCCTGGGCAAGAGCTTCCCGGTTAGCAGCACCGGCGCCATCCTTGCCGTGGAAGAAGCCACCGCAAAAACAGCGGCAGCGAGTGCCCTTGGCATTGTGGCATCTGGAATCGCATCTGCGTATTTGCCCCATAGTTAGTCCTCCTTTCTGAGTGTAGTCACCCCTTCAACAATCGCCGGGCAGCTGCTAACTCCTGGAATGTTCTAGTAAAAGGACCAGAGCTAGAATCGCTACCACTCCTAGCAACACCCATTCCCACATATCAAACATCGCTCATATCACCCCCCTGGCTTCCTGCTCCAGAGGCACCCGTCCCAACCATGTTTCATAACCAGGTGCTGGGTGCACTCAGCTTGCAAACACTTCTCGGTGACCCCGGTCTGGCTGAAAATGGCAATGCTTCTCCCCTCGTGAAGCAGGGCAACGACGTGATCGTCTGGATGATATAGGGTGAACCCCCAGTTCACATACTGTCCTAGTCCCTGGATTTGGGCTTGTGTAGTCATTCCAAACTCCTTTCCAGTATCGCTTCAGCCTCTTTCACGGCCTGGGTCTCGAATAAAACCCCCTGGGCGGCTATGTCCAGCACCTTCAGTGGGGTGCAGCGCTGGTGATTCCGCGCCATACGTATAGGGTTGTTCTGGATATAACGCAGGGTCGTCTTGAAGTCTTTGTGCCCCAGGATATCCTGCAGGACCTTGGGGTCGCACCCCTCGGCTGCGGCGTAAATTGTAGAAAAGGTGTGACGAAATGTATGCGGTGAGCACCGCTTGCCGTCAATGCCGGCCTGGTGGCAAAGGTGGCGCACCAGCTTGTAAATGCCCTGGTAGGTCATCGGGCCGCGCTTCCCCAGGAAGACGTGCTGCTGGCCGCCGGCGCCATTCCTGAGTGCCAGCAGACGCCGGTGGGTGGTCTCGCTGATCGGGACCGTCCTCGACCCGGTCTTCCCCTCGAGAACTGCGAAGCCCGGTATCACGTACTCCCAGATCAGGTTGGCGCACTCGTCCGCCCTGGGCCCGACGTCCAGGAGAAGGGTGGACAGGGCGCGGTCCCTGGGGGAGAGAGGAAGGCTAAACAGGGAGTAGAGCTCACTGTCGGCGAATATACGCATGGCCTTGTTCCTTAGCTCTGGCGGCCTGACCAGTTTCATCGGATGGGGTATTTTGGGATGCCACAGCTGTATCTGGTTGTATAAGGCCCTGATGGTGCGGAAGCGGGCGTGGACAGTTTCCGGCTCAACACCCTGGGGGTTAGCTTCGGACTTGATGTGGAAGCTGTTGAGATAGGATTGAAGAGGCTGGGGTTTCGTGGGCAAATCGGGGAAGCACCGCTGAAAATGCGCCAGGTGCATCCGGTAGTCCCTCAGAGTCTTGGGGCGGAGTCCGCCCCGGCTGAGCAAGAATTCCTGAATGGCTTGTTCGGTTAGCATGCTGCCACCTCCGTAATAGATTCCGGCAGCGTTGATGGGGCCATCATCACTTCGGTCTCGTCAGCGGAGCGGGGGGTGAGTGCCCGTAGAGTTGGCGGGGCTAGCAGCGGAACGGTCTCGTGAGCGTTGTCGGTATCTTTTATAACGAAGTGGCCTGGGGGGCCGTTATCTGGCAAAAGCTCTTTGGCCTGGTATTTTAGTACCGGGGCGTAGTTAAGTACCACCGGGTATGCTATACTTAGGTTACATAGCGGGTCTAGGCAACAAGCAAGACGGAGGGGATTGGGCAGCTGACTCTGGATCAGTTGCCCAGTCTTCGCTGCTTTTTGGGGTGTAGCCATGGCTACAATTGAAGGTAGAATACCATGCAAAAGCCCGGGAAGGGGGCTAGATTTCGATTCTGTGACGTCGGTCGCTGGGGAATAGTCTAGTGGTAGGACGCCTGGCTCTGGACCAGGTAGGGAAGGTTCGAATCCTTCTTCCCCAGCCAGCTTTGACCTTGTTAAAAGTCTTGTACTCTCAGAGTGTCGCATCATTTTTAATCCTCGGTTGCCTCTCTAGCTCTTCCTTGCCTAGAGGTTTGAGGCTGTGCTAGAATAGTATAAAGGTGCTGGGGTTATCCAGCCTCTGCCCCTTTGCTCAAGCCGCTGATTAAGCCTCGGCGGCTTGTTTGTTTCTCTCCCGCTTTAACCTCTCTATCTCGCTCTTGGGAATAAGGGTTCGCTTATCTACTCTAACGGGGATTAGCTTGCCCGCCTTAATCCACCTGTAAACCGTAACGTAGCCAATCCCGATCATCCGGGCTGCTTCATTGGTGTCATAGAGATCTGGCATGTCGATGACTATTTTGACCATAACAACCCTAATGATACACCCATAGTTTCACTTTGTCAAGAGGGTTGGTGTCAATTCTTAAGGGGAATCTTTGAGGTCACTAATTCACCAGGTCTCTTTTTCGCCTCTTTTCTAACCGTTAGACTTGGGGCTGGAAAAAGTCAGAAACAGGGGCTCCACGCCTGGCAACTCGCCGGAGCCCCTCACTTTACCATAACACAAGCCACAGAATGCAAATCTAGGCGTTTTTCCCAGCCGGCTAATGGTTTACATCATTCGTTAAACTGGCAGTGGGATGCCACTTGCCCAATTCGGCTCCAGGCTGCGTATGGGAGGGGCTGGTCACTTTCACCTGGTATCTCCCCTGGCAGAGCCCGCCAGCTCGCCAGCTGCTTCACCTGTTTATTCGTAAAATCTAGTATATGGCAGCTGGTGGTAGTCCGTGCCCTTCTCCTTCGCCAGGGTTATTGTGGATGACGTTCCAGCCCTGCAACTCGGCAGGATAGAAAGACACCGCAAGTGTACTCCCCCCAGGGTCATTCTGCACCACCTTGTTGTCAACAACAATAGGCTGACCTGCCGGAGGGGGGGACTCGGTTAGTTGGATGCCGTGCCCTAAATCGGTAGGCTGACCTGCAAGGGTAGTCACTACCGCTACGTCGTTGTGCAGCACCTTGTTGTCCTGTACAGGACCCCCGATAAAGTTCCATGGCGGGTTGGGGTACCTAGCATCAGACATTAGACAAATTCCCGCGTTGCTATAGTTACCGGTGTCCGCAACAATCACGGCTGTGATTCGGTTGAAACCCACAAAGTTGTCATTAGCAGGCGTTCCATAGCGGGAGCCAATAAAAATGCCAATGCCCCCACCACTCAGGACCCACAACCCATCAATAGTATTGTTGCGGATCTTCCAATCACTACCATGCCAGTTAGAGATGGCCTGATTGCTATCGGTCATGACGTTGTTTTTGATAGTCACGGAGTCAGCCCCGTAGCTGTAGATAGGAAGGTCCAATCCGCCATCGTCTGTGTTCCGTACAGGTTGCACTTTCCCCTGGAACACAAAGCCGCTAATGGTAGCGCCACTTCCGACACCCTGGCCGGGAAATAGGAAACCAGCTCTGTACTGGAATCCCGTAGGGTTATACAGCGGTCCAGTGTCAATGACCGCTCCTTCTCCCTTTATGATGACCGCCTTAGTTACAGTGGCACCAGCATACGTCCCGGCCGCTACAATGATGGTATCGCCGGGCTGAGCGGCATCAATGGCATCCTGAATAGTGAGGTAATCTCCCGGGACATTGATGATGGAGGCTGCCGAAACCGGTACCGCCGTCACCAGGCTCAAGCTGAGCATGAGCACCACGGCAAACAGGATACTAAAAATTTTCCTTTTCAAGTTTCCTCTCCTTTCTTAGATTTTGTTCCTCCTCCGCCCCGGTTACTTCGTATAGGCATCACCTCCTTTCTTCATTATTTAGTTTTGCGAGCTGGTGGGCTCCCCCAGGGTGTCGCTTCATGTTCAATCTCCGTTGCTGAAGTCCGCTTGTTCTTCGCCCAAAGTCGCCGCCACTACTTGGCCCGATGACCTGATAACCAAGCCCAAGGCCTCATTAGATTCTTCGAGTGATTTTACCTTGGCGGCACCGTCTGAAAGCTCCTTTTTTATCCTAGCTCTATACATCAAATTTTTGTCAACGGTTCTTCCACCTGACCCTCGCTGCCTGTTATGGATTCTGTTTGAGATTTTGTCACGTTCATATAGTGTCAGCTTGCTTTCCAGCGCTATTACTTCATCACCAAGAACCTCCCAGCATTCCACACCGTAAAGGCCATCTACCCCGAAAAATTCTTCCCTTAGTGAGTAAACTAAACTATAGATAGTTGGCCATTCCCAACCTCGAAAGCTGTGATGGTTCCGAATGGCATTTTTGGACATCCTGCCGCCATTTCTGAGGACAAGTTCACGTAGTACAGTTCTCTGGCTCAGAATGCCGTTTCTTTTCATGGGCTCCCTTCCGCCAATTTAGCAAACTCATCAAGGAAATCAGCCAATATTCGGAGGGTAATCGAAAATTGTTTCAAATTCAGCTGTTCGACTTTTCCCTCTCTCTTTAGCTTATCGAGATTGTCTACTACCTTTGATGCCATTTTGATTGTCTGGTCAAACTCCTCTTCTACAGTCTTTACCTTTGTCGTTTTATCAGGGATAGGGACCATATCAAGCAGCTCTACCACCTCCTTTTCAGGCATGGCTTTTAGTGCCTCTCCAATGAATTCCTTATCCCCTTTATACTTCTTCCTGGCCTTTGCCTCGGCTCGCTCCTCTCGGCGCGTCTCCTCCTCAGCCTTTTTTTGCCGTTTCTCCTCTTCCCTTCTGGCCTTGGTTGCCGCCTGTGCCTCTGCCTTGGCCTCTTTCTCAGCTTCTAGGGCTGCCTTCTCCTCAGGAGTCATAGCCTCTTCGGCTCTTCTCTTTGCCTCTTTCCTCAAAGCGTCAGCTGCTTTATGGTAGTCCTCCGGGGTTTCTAATGATATGGTAGGGGTCGCGACCCCTAATTTTTCTTTTGCCGCTTCCACCCTAGCTCTCTCAATCCTTTCCCTACCGGGTCTAACAAGTTCCTCCGTCTCTCTAACACTTAGTTTTCGGAGGATGATTTCCCTGGCTGCTTCTTCAGCATTCTCGATATTTGCTCCAATCAACGGCTCTAGGGTCTGAATATGTTTTATCGTTAACGAACCTGCCCATACAGCCTCCTGGATGTCTTCGGGGAAGCGGAATACATTGATGTGTGCAAGGACCCAATTATCGTCAATATTGAGTTCCTTGCCTATCTGGTAAAAACTCATACCTTCGTCGGCTAACTTCTTAAAATATTTCGCCTTTTCCTCAGTAGTGTAGTTTTCTCGAACTAAATTCAGCTTGAAGACCGAGCGCTTAGCGGTTACATCGTCCACATCTCTAACATCTACCGGCACTGTCTTCCAGCTCAGCTCCTTCAGTGTCCGCAACCTCCGCTCACCATCTAGGAGCTCATAGTATTCGCCTCGTTTACGGACAACCAGTGCGCTCAGGAGACCATCCCTCTGTATCTCTTCCTTCAGGTTATCGACTTCAAAGAATAATCGTGGCTGATAAGGGCTTGGTTTGATTAAATCAATAGCTACTTCCATGGTTCACGCTCCCTTAATTTTTATGCTCCTTGAGTAATGGTTTGAGTTAGTGGTAAAATGAAATGATGGAGTATAGAGGTTTGTTGCACTCCTCATTACTCTTGGTGAGGCCGCTGTGGGCAAATCAGCGGCTTTCTATTTTTGCTCCTTCAATGATTGCATTTGGTCAAGGGTTAGATAAGGCAGCCCGGCGATTCTAATGGGGGTGACTTTCTTCTTCTTTATCCATCGCCAGAGCGTCATATAGCTGATTCCCAATTGGCGGCTAGCTTCTGTTAGATTGACTAGGTTGTTGTCTGTTATAGTTATCTTTGCCATATGTTATAGCTTATCACAGACCAGGCAATATGTCAACTACCGTAGTCATTAATAGTGCTAGCCGTAGATATGTGGTACTTAGGAATCATGATTTTTCTGGCGAAAAGGCGACAGAAGTCGCTTACAAAGGCCAGCCTATCGGCGATAATGTTAAGTGGGTGGTTTACCAACGTGGATAAAGGTAACTACCACCTTATCTATATTTTTAATCTTTTTTAGAGAGGATTCATGTAGAATGACTACGACTGTATTCAACCAGGAGGCGTACGTGAACAAGCAGCTAGAGGACTTCTTGAGGCAGCAATGCAAGCAGAGACGGTTGACCTTAAGGGGTATGTCTCTGGCTGCTGATCTCAGTCCTGGTACCCTTCACAATGTTATCAACAGACAATATCAGCCAACCATATTTACCTTGAATCGCGTAGCCGACTTCTTGGGCGTAAAGAGAGAGTACCTCTGGCAGCTAGCCGGCTTGGTGGATGATATGGACTACAACAATGAAACAGAAATCAGTGACCCACGCCTTAAGTTTGAGTTTGCCCGGGCTGATAAACTACCCGAGCAGGCGAGGAACTTGGTCGTTGCCGTCTTAAAAGCCGTAATAGACCAAATTTGATCCCCAGCTAAAGTTTTCCTCATTTATTATCCACTAGGCTAACCTTTTGCCATTAGTGTCAATGGTCGTAGATATAATTGACTACGGGGGTTGACAAACCCTTACTTATGTGTTAACTTATAAGTATGGCTAAAAAATTCGTTTTACCAAAATTGGAGTGTCTGAGGTGTGGGCATACCTGGGTACCTCGGCAGAAGCACCCCTATACCTGCCCTAAGTGCAAATCTGCTAAATGGAATGTTCCCAGAAAAGAAGAGACTGCAAGGTGAGAGATACTCTGATGATGCAAAATGCACTAGCCGATACTTAATTAGGTTTTTCTAAGGAGGTATAAATGTCGAATCAAGTTATTGAAGATACGAGACATCCTGTTCAGAAATACAGTAAAGCATTTGTTACTGATGAAGATTTAGAACTGGCAAAAACTTTGCGCCAGTTCGTAGACAAGGAGGTAATGCCTCGTCGCTGTGATTTAGATGGTGGCTTTCACAGGGACCGAGAGTTGGCTGAGAAGACTATTAGTGAACTTGGGAGGAGCCTCGTAGCCCTTGATGTAGCAAGAGCTTTTCTCCCAGAGGAATGTGGGGGGTTGGGAATGACCTCTCAGGTAACTTTAAGCATTATGATGGAGGAGCTCGGACGAGGAGACCCTGGTCTGGCTCTTCATTTCTTGCTAATTCCGTGGGCTCTTACGCCAGCTATGCTAACTAACAATCAGACGGTATTGAAGAGATATGGGACTCTCTACTGTGATAACGAGTTTCGCTCTGCCTGTTTTGCAATGACTGAACCTGCTGGCGGTTGTAATATTGAGGACCTTGCCCAGCATGGGCGTGCTATTCAGACAAGAGCTGAACTTAGAGGCGATGAGTGGGTAATAAATGGACAAAAGCTATGGCCTGGTGACATCATCACTTCTGAATTCTATAGTACAGTTTGTACCGTCGACCCTGAAATAGGAGACGATGGTGTAGTCATCATCGATGTTCCCAAAGATACTCCCGGATTATCATTTGGTAAACCGGAAGAAAAGATGGGAATGGTATATACCGAGGGTAATGGCGCTATTTACTATGATGATGTGAAGGTTCCCAAGGAATATTGTAGTGGTGCTCCAGGAGGACAAGGTGCCTGGGTTCTCAAAAATATGATATGCAACCTTTCTATAGATGGAGCAATAGTACTAGGTGCAGCTCAAGCCTGCCTCGAAATCGTAGAAGACTACTTGAAAGATAGATATATTGTGGGGAAACCTGTTAGAGAAAGGTCACTTTTTGCAGCTCGCCTCGGTGAGATGGCTATGAAAATCCAAGCGGCAAGAAGTTACTACTTGAATACCAATTATATGTTTGACCACCCCGAGATATATGGGGATTGTATCTCACGTCAGCAAATGGCAAGGGGAGCTGGTTCAAAGTGGTTTTCAACCTGGGTGGCTGAGTGGGTCATAAGGGAAGCTATGGGCTTGATGGGATCTTATGGTTATTCATTCAAGGCTCATGTAGAAAAATACCTTCGAGACATAATAATTATTCGTATCTATGAGGGTGGTCAAGATGGCGCTATTTTAGAAGTAGCCCGTGGAGAGTATCCATTTGACCCTTGGTAAGAAGGGAGTATAAGTTAAAAGTTTCAAAGGAGGTTAAGATGTCCAGTGAGAATGTAGTAAGACCAACAGGTGAAGTAACGTTAAAGAAGGAAGCTGTCAAGTCTATATGGTGGACAGCCGGATATGGCGCTTCTTTGATGTCCCCAGCTATGTGTTTGGGCGGCATAATGGCATTTCAGGCGGCTGTATCAGGACATGTTATGGCACTTCCGGTGTTGATTGGAACTATTTTTGTTCTTTTGTGGGCAGTTTCCTACTATAGGATGGCTGTTAAGCTACCAAAGTGTGGAAGCCATTATGCCTATGTATTCAGTGAATATGGGGTTTGGCCTGCCTGGCTAGTATGGGCTTTTGTGGCTTGTGTTTACATTACCCCCATACCACCCCTAATGATAATGTATCTCTACACCTCGGAAATATGGCCATGGCTACCACTGTGGGCACTTATTCTAATCGTAGAGGTTCTTATAACCTGGATATCTGTACGGGGAATAAGACTTGCTTCAGGGACTTCCTTTGGATTGTATATGATCGAGACAGTGGTAATCCTTGCTTTGGTTGGGACCCTGCTCTATCAGTTCATAGGAACAGTGCCAGATTTGGGAGCAAGACTTGCAGCTAGTTTCAATCCTGCATTTAGCATGCCAGGCATAGCTGCCGTTGGTATGGCCGGAGTCATGATGGCCTCCCTTTTTGTGACTTGGAACTTTCTTGGATTTGCTTCAATAACTACTATAGTAGAGGAAAGTAAACCTCGAATAATAGGCTTAGGAGTTTTAATATCTATAGTAATGGTGGGAATAACCTATATTTTGGGAACTATGGTAATCCCTCTACTTTGGTGGGGTGACATGGGTGCTCTAGCAGCTTCAGCTGACCCATTGGTAGAAGCAGCAATGGCAGCTTGGGGCGCGTTCTGGCCCCTTATAGTGTTTGCCATTTTTCTTTCTATTATTACCTGCTTGTTAGCATGTCAAAATGCAGGTCCGAGGGTATTTGTTGACATGGCTAGAGATGGAGTCTTACCAAAAGTTTTTGGGACTATTCATAGAAAATACCAAACACCATGGCTTATGTTGGTAGTTGTCGGCGCTATTACTGGTGGTGGTGCCTACGTTCAATCACAGATTTTTGGGGTTATGGAGGGGCTCCTTCTCTGGGTTAGTATGCAGGCAGTGTTGTTTTTGGGTGCCTATATACTGGTTTCTCTGGCAAACATAAAAGCCTTTTGGAGTGATTACAGTTTGGCCTCAATCTTTCTCAGTAAGTTATTCCCAATACTGGGAATAATAGTTGCCAGTTACCTTATCGTTACTTCAGGGGCGACTACATTAATATGGGCTGGTGGATATACCGCTTTCTGGTTGATAATTGGGGTAGTTCTATGGATATATAGGCGTGAGCAGATGCGCCAACTCAGGCTGGACGAATTAGCATAGAGGAATGTGGAGAGGAAAGAGACCCAAAGTGTAGATGTAGCTTTGAGCCCTTTGGCTTTTTGAGATGAAAGATATTGGAGGCGGGCTCTGCCAGGGGAAACTGGGGCGCCAGGGGTCTTATTCAGCCCACTGGCTTAAATAAAAACCTCCCCCTCCCGTGTGGTACCTCAGCTGTAATCGGGCAAGTGGCATCCCGCCTTAAAGACAAACGGAATGTCTTATTTTGAGGTAGGAGAATGAAACGAATATTACACTATATGCTTTGGCCTCTATGGAAGACACTTTATGTACCACCTTTCCACTTCGGTGTCTATTTTAATGGGGAATACCTAAAAATGATTAAGAGAACAACATGGCATTATAAAGGGGTTACCAAATAATAAAAGATGCTTTGATTTTAGGCTCAGGGTATAATACCTTCAAGCTAAATATAGTGGTTACCAGCTTATAACTACCTTTATCTAAGACATTCCGAAGACAAAAAAGGACTCCCTTTGTCAATCCCCTTGTTCCATATTTTAAGAAACTCTTGTCTAATCGGGATTGGTCGAAGAGCTGCCTTTAGTAATATACTGCAAGGTAAATAGCCCGGCTGCTCTGCCTTTCTCCGGGCTCCGGGGTGAGGTTGACCAAGAGTCCAGATGGTTATAGACTTGAGGTTAGGAAGCAAAATGAAAAAGCTGATAGGACTGATGTTGGTAGTGTGCCTGCTGGTGCCTGTTTCCTGTGCACAGCCTGGACCTCCGGGAGCGGCCGAAGTCGGTCAGGTTTTGGATATCAGAGTAGGACCGAGCCCAGGGACTTCTCTGACAAAAGGGATAATACTCGACCAAGCAATCGTAGAGGTTGGTTCTCTGGACAAGCCGGCATTCAATCCCTGGAATGACAGACATTACTACGTCGGTGACTGTTGTTTAGTGGTTCTCGGAGATATGCGAAACGACACAGACGAAGACCTGTATGTAGACTTATGGGCTGAGGGGTTTGATTCTGGTGAGAGGCAGGTTGCTTGGTCCATATCGTCCGGTACAATGGTAGGACATGTACAGCTCGATATGCCTCAACAGTCCATCAATAGTTTCGAGATTCTCCTCAATTGGGCGGAGGATGTGCAGCTTATAAAGATAATTGCTCATAGTTATGACCGGATGATACCATCACCGCCGGAAAGTAAATGAAAAGAAGCGTGATATGAAGTTAGCTCTTGCACAAATCGTGCTAGGTCTAGCCGTGCTTGGCTGCGGTATAGCTCAATACTTAAAGGCAAGGAAGTGAGGAGTTAATACCGCCGGCTGCCGGCACCGGCGCCTTCTAATCTGATTGATGCGCGCCCCGATCTGTGCTAGCATGGTATCACCCAGAGCGCCTAAGCTCCTATTGGAGATATTGACGCAGGGACCCCCCGGGCATGTCGCGGTAGAGGGTACGACACCCCCACCCCATCCCGGGGATTTTTCCCAGTAGCCTGCCAGCGGTGCTAACCCCACCAATCCTGCTAACCCTGCTAACACTGCTAACAGTTGTTTAGAAGACAAAAAAGGGGGCCGGGGTCATAAGACCCCCAGCCCCCTTAATTTTGGGCATAGTCACCCTTTCAAACTAGGTGCGGCCGCCCCTAGCGTCTGATTACCCCTAGCTTGTTTAGGTGGTTTTGGACTGTAGACCGACTCTTGCTGACAATTTTAGCTACTTCAGTACAGTTCAAACCCTCGTCTACGTACAGTTGGCGCATCCGCTCAATTTTTTCAGCGTCAGAGTGGTTGTATTTAGATATTCTATGCCTCTGACGGCATAGATACAGCTTGTCGGCATTATTTAACTTCCCGCCTTCATCCCTTATAATGCCTGTCTTGACCATCCTTTCAGGTAGTGTTTTGAGCAAAGCTCTAGCGTCTATTCTACCCGGGATGTCGGGGTCGTAGCTAACTATCTTCCGGCCATCAGCTACCATCTCCCCCTTATCTCCCTCGTAGAGGCAACAAAACCTCCTCCGCTCCCGGTATTTCTTCCGCCAGTAAGTCCTCACTATATTCCTGGCAACAGCATACAGAAAGCCTATGGTTACCTGGTCTTTTTTGTTTGCCACAGCCTTGAGCCCGAGGACTATCTCCATCTCAATATCATCCCTGTCATCAGGCAACACTTTGGGTCTGAAGCGGTAGGCAATCTCGGCATATATCTGATAACCGTCAAGCTGCTCTCGGTGGTCATAGAGCCAAGACATACTTCCCCCTTCTAGCCACAAAAAGAGGGGTATCCGCTCCCCCGCAGGGGGGCAAATACCCCTGAAAATAGCAAAAAAGCGGGGTCTCCCCCGCTTCTCTGCGTTGGCTGTTTTTTGAGTTACAAGCGTTCTATTTGGGTAAGTCTAGCCATCCCATAAGTAGTTTGCTATTTTAAGCCTTATACATAGGGTGTGGCTAGACGGCTACTGGCTTTTTTGCTCGGCTACGCTTCCGCTTCGGCTTCTCGGCTTCCGCTTCGGCTACTGGCTCGGCTTCGGCTACTGGCTCGGCTTTTGGCTCGGCTTCTGGCTCGGCTTCTGGCTCGGCTTCTGGCTCGGCTTCTGGCTCGGCTTCTCTATCGGTTTTGGCTTGCTCGGTTGCCTCACTGGTCATCATTGGCATTACTACCACTTGATAACCATTGTGGTTAAAAAGCATTGGGCTATGACCATTGGTGAGCTTAAACTCCACCATACCGCCACAAGCTCTCAGCACACTAGCAAGATAGCTTCCGTCTACCCTTACCTTGCCTTGACCATCGGTATCGGCTGATAATTCGGCTTGCCCTTTGTCATCGGGGTTAGCCATAACTATCTTACCATCGCCAATGGTTAGGTCAATCGGGTAACTCTTACCATCGGATAAGGCTTTGAGCGAATTGGTAGCCTTGATTGCCTCTATCGTGTCAAAGTGTGCTATCGTGTTAAACTCAGTAGGGATTAGCTTCTCATAGTCAGGGAAGTTGCCGTCAACACCTATCCACTTATAGCGGATTAGCTCTGTGTCTATAACTAGACTGGTGCTGGTCAGTTGCTCCCCGCCATCCTCAAAACTAACTCTTGCCCGCTTTGCCTTGCGTAGGGCATTTACTACCCCCGCTAGGTCATCACGACTTATCAAGGCTTGACCCTCTCCATCATCATAGTCAAGGGTAACTACCGCTAGCTTAAAACCATCAGCACTAACCAGTGTTAGCTTACCATCCTTTGCCACGAAGTTGACGCATTGTAAAACTGGTCTAGTGTCATCTGTAGCCGTAAATGGTAGCACTCTAGCCAATGCTTCGGCTAGTTCGGTAGTGCCTAGATTAGGCTTGACGGAGTTATTAGGGCTAACCCTAACATCGCAAAAGGTCATCGGGATAGGCTCACCTTTAGCGGTAAGTGTCCAGTCGCTATCGGCTAGGTAACTGGTATTAGCTCCACAGATAACCTTGAGCCTCTTATCAGCAGCCTGCGTCTCGCTAGCACTACCGTTTGCCGGTATCACCTTTACAATGTTACTACCGCCAACAGCTCTGAGGTATCCGAGAAAGCCTTTACGCCCTATGGTAAAATCAAGTAGCATTACCCTATCGGCTAATGCTCGACTCAAGGCGTTTACCAGTGTAGCCTTATGGGCTACAAAGCCATTACCTGAACGCTTGCCCTCGATATTCAGTTGTTCTATTAGAACACCCCCTATTGGCTATCTGGCTAGTGGGCAATTCTGCCAGCTTCACCTAGTAGTAAGCTACCAGCTAGCTGAGATACTCTAGCCTAGCTAGTGCCTCCACTCTATATACTGTAAAAAGGGAGGCAAGTGTTACCCCTAAAATAGGGCTTTTTGGTATCGCTTGAGCATTTTGCAAAGATACTTGCGGTCTTTGCCGTCTAGAGCTATGCCGTGTGCCTTTTTATCGGCAATCTCAACTAGGCGTGTCGGGCAACCTAGTCGCCATCGGGTAGCGTCAACCTTTGCGTCAATGTCAATAGCCTCTATTGCGTTATCATCGGCTACTGTGTCCAGTAGTTGGCACTGATAGCCCTCATAGTCGGTAGTCGGCTGGTCAAGGCTTTGTATCGGTCTATAGGCTTGATAAGGGCATCTTTTGCCTTTGGGCTTGTGCTTACACTTAGCACACTTTGGCTCTGTAGCCATACCGTTATAGATACACACCTTGACTTCACGCTTTAGGCACTCTCTCCAATAGGCAGCTACCATAAAGCTGGCTATGCGGTAGGCTCTTAACAGTGGTATAGGCTGACAATCTCTGGCTCTGGCTCTGGCTAGCTCAATCATTATATTGTGCCTTACATCATAGCGGTCAAGGCCAGGCACTTTACTATCATATTTACGGGCTACCGCTAGCCACTCTAGCCATTCTCCGTCAAGCTGGTCATAGGATTGCTCTATTAGCCTTATCTGGTCAAAGTCAATGCCGTTCCTCTTGGCATAGCTCGGCTTGTGTATCCGTAGTTGTGGTTGTGGCACTTCACTGGCTATCGCTTTGGCTAGTGCCTTTGTTTTGGCTAGTGCCTTGCGTTCCTCTTGTGTTAGCTTCATTGTTACCCCCTTTCCTTTCAGATTAGGGGCAAGCGTTCAGCTTTGGCTTATAGCTATGTTCAATTGTCAATGTGCTCCAGTTTGCTATACTGGCAATTCAATCTAGAATTGATAATTTTAGCTTCAATCTCTTATCTGATTATACTTTTCGCTCTAGAGTAATGCAAGTCAATATAATTAGTCTTACTATAAAACTAGCATATCTGGAATATATTGTCAAATTATTTTATATCTGGAGTAAAATTGATATAAAATTGCCACAGAATTGAAGCAAAAACAAGAAGGCTAGCTCATTGGCTAGCCTTGCTTTTTAAGAGGGGCGACGCCCCCTTTTGCCTGCTCAGGCGTGAGGGCATAGGTGCTACTGGTCAAGTTGAAGCTATGAGGGGGCTAGATTTTGATTGTAGGGCGTCGGGGTCAGCAACTTTTACTTCAACCTGTAATACCTACGCACAGGCTTAAACCCCAGCCCTTCAAACATAGGGTTATCCGACTCCTCTTCCCGGCCCGAGAACTCAATTAGCCCTTCCCTGGCCAGGTGTTGAACCTGCATTTGGAATGAGCTGTATGTTGGCTTGTGATACCGGCGCCGCCGGCCATTTTCTCTAGCTATCCGGTCCAGCTCCTCTTTATATGCTCGGTGTATATTTGCCCCATAGTCTTCCCCCACGGTAACCAGGTGCCCCAGGATAAAGCTCCTGACTGATAGAGGGTGTCTGTTGCCTCCACGCAGGGGTGTTATCTTCAGCTCATCTACCATTTTGTTGCTCCTTACCTAAGTAGCTTTTTGGCAAGAGTATTTGCCAGCTCCAAAGCAGCCGTTAGAGCTTTGGGGTCGTTCAATATTGTCTGGGCCACCTTTGGCATTTGGGGAGCTGGCTGTAGAGTCTCATTACAAAAGAAACACTTACCTGGAATTGAGGATTTGCCGTGACACTTAGGACATTCCCATCTCATTTCTCTCTCTTCTTCTCCTTCCACAGGTCGTCATACCACTTTCGCTGCTCCTCATCGTTAAACTGAATATAGCCGGCAGTAGTAGCGACACTGGCATGTCCGAGCTGCTGTTGAAGTCTTATCAGGTCACCATAGTTGCCTTTCGTCATCCTCACGCTGTGGACAGCCAGGCTATGCCTCAGGTGATGTGGGTGAGGGTGTCTTCTCTTGGATACCAGGGGGTCGCCCACCTCGGTTATGCCTACCCTCTCAGCTGCCCCTCTTACTACGAGATATGCCATTTGCCTGGTGATGGGGATGACAAATTCAGAGCTTTCAGGTCGCCTCTCCAGGTATTCCCTCACCATGGCCAGGGTCTCAGGGTCAACATCTATCCGCCGTGGCGGGTTATCCTTCCTCTTAGCGTGCCTGATTATTAAGGCATTTTCGCCCCAGAGGATATTTTCTGTCCTCAGCCCGAGGACCGGGCTTCTATCCTTCCCTGGCTTGACGAGTTCCGATACCCTCATACCCGTCCTCCATAGCAACCTTATCAGTACCCGATCCCTGAGGTTGTCGCAGCCCTCAATCATGGCCTCGACCTGCCCCGGGCTTAGGAAGCCTTTAAGGTCCTGCATGGCGCGTGCTTCTACCGGCATACTAAGTCCTCCTTTTTAACTCCTCTTTGCCTCAGGCGAGCTCGCAACTGTGCTAGCCGTTCTGCTCTCTCGGGCAATGCCTCAATGCCACCCCCATCCTTTACCGAAACCTCTAGCCTTGCTATTTCTACCAGCTCATCATCAGTAGCGGTGGCTACTCTAAGTCTGCCTTGAGCAACCGCCCTTTTGCCCTCTTTTGTTCGGCCATCATATTTGAGGAGGTCACGGATATTCATAGTTAGGTGGCGCCCAGCAAAGGTGCGGCAGCCTCTTAGCCGCCTTGCCCATAATTCCTCTTGCTCAGGTGTCCAAGTTTTAGCTATTCCCTTTTCCATCTCTTTTACCCTCCTTACTCTATATACTGTAAAAAGGGGGGCAAGTGTTACCCCTAAAATAGGGCTTTTTCAGCCAATTTAATAAACTTGACAAAAAAGGGCTTTTGTCTATATTGTAAGTATATCTGATTCTAGTATACTGGGGGCGGGCTGTCAAGCCCTGGCCAGGGTGGTATAATTGGGTTATGGCAAGGCGTAAAAGAAAGACCGAAATACAGGGTGTCTTTGATGCCATTGCCGGCTTTCGCGACTTAGTGGATGAGACGTTTGAGAAAATAACTGGGAAACCGCTCGCCGGCTGGTTCCAAGAATTTCAGCAGCAACCCCGAGTGTTGCCACCCGGGACACAACAGGCGGCTCCCTCATCGTCAACTATGTCCCTGGCCAATGCCTATAGTATGATGGGACTTCCCCCAACCGCGAGTCTGGAGGAAGTCAAAAGAAACTATAAGAACCTCGCGGCAGTATTTCACCCAGACAAAGGCGGTTATCAAGAGGCGATGGTGCTGTTAAATCAAGCATTTGAGCGGATTAAGAGAGAGAAAGGGGGAAACTGATGCCGGCTATAGTTAGGCTTGATAAAGAAGAAGGAGGGAGCGATGACACTGAGGCTTAACGCAAAGCAACTACTTGAGCTGATAGAGTCGATAGAAGCCGGTGGTGGAGACGCGACTGTGCTCAGAAGCGAGCTGGAAACGTTAGAGCCTGAAGTCAGGCGTGCACCTCCGGCACAGAGAGGCTCAAGGTTTAGGGAAGAGGAAGAAACGGCCATTGACCGTCTCGATAGAGAGGTAGGCGACCTTTTTGACGGCGGCGTCACTGATGAGATATTTTCCAAACTTTGTGAGGTAGATTTTAACCACAACTTGAGGGAGCTCAAGCTATTGTGCATCGAGGCTGGATTCAGCCCCAACGGGCACAAGAAGAAATTAGCGGCAAAACTGGTAGCAAAGGGGGTTTTGTGAACAAGGACCTTGTCAATTTAGAAAAGCAGAATGAGTGGACCGGCAAGCCCGGCGAGTTGGCTATCCCCGAAGCCTATGTCAGGGATTTGCACTTCGAGGTAGTCGTATTTACCAGGAAGGAGAGGGGTGGCAGCGACTTTACCTTCCGCTGCCGGGAGTATGATCGGACTGCTGATGGCCAGTGGAGATTTTTGGGGGTAATTTTAGACACAAGTAAGCGGAATCAGAAAGGGGAAGTTGAATTGGCGAGGTTGAGTTATCACCCGAAATTGATGCTGGTTTCCGCGTCATTCATGATAATACCCGCCCCGGAGTCTTCAGGTACTGACTGACTCTTGTATTGAATGCTCTTACTCTGGCTGCTCCTTTGAGTTTGGTTCCCTTCATTTCGCCGGCGACTTCTTTAGCTGCCCGGGCAAATTTTTCTCGTTGGGCAGCCTGCCTTGGTGTTGGTGCCAATCCCACAGGGGTCTCCCGCAGTATTAGTTTTAGTTCCTTTGGCATATCCCGTATCGAAGCACAGGTTGGTCAAGAAAAAGAGGGCTAAGATCCTTAGCCCTCTTTTTATTCTCGTGTCGGCCGTTTAGCCTTTCTTCTTTAATCTACTGATACAAGCATTCATGCTTAGGACACGTGCCGCGCCGGATTTGCCAACTGTCTCCCGTGCACAGGTAGCGGGGTCTCCGCCAGCCTTGAACAGGAAGGGGAGCAGGTGGCGGGGTACAGCACCCTTGGGAAAGGACTGGGTTTTCAGGCTAACGAGGCGATGGGACCAGGGCACGCTGTTATAGAGAATAGCGTTGCCGGCATTGGTGAGTAAAATTCCAGCCATTTTTGCTTCTCTCCTTTAAGAATAACACCCCTTTACAGGGCTTTCACCAATCGACCATGGCAATTCTGAGCATAGCACTGAGAGGAGCCGGATGTCAACTCTTTTCTAAACTGGTTGTTTAGACATTTTCTACCTCCTAATATGCATCTTTGGGCAGAGGTTCGCTTACCAGGTTGGCCAGGTGGCGGTACTCAGGGGATACCATCTCGCCATCTTCAACGGTCATAGGCGTCATTTTACCCCACATGCCTGGATGTACAGAAGCATAGTGACTCCTGAGCCAGGCTATTCTGTCCGGGAATCGGCCTTCCTCCAGGAGCTCCTTCGGCGCACATTCACCACAAATACGGCAGCAAAACTTTCTCAATGGGTCGCCCTCAGTGGCAGCTAGGAGGTCGATGTCAACCTCCTTTAGTTGGTACACCCATTCCCTTGAATCTACCAGCTTGTCCATAGTGGCTACGTCTAACCTTACCTGTTTGCCCTCTGGCTCATAGGTGACTACCCAGTTTCTCTCGTACCTCGAGTAAAAATCAAGCCTTGCTTCGCCCTGGGGAGTTTTGAATACATCTCCTGGTTTATAAATTCCCTCTTCTGGCAATGAAATGCCCACGGGGATTGTCGCCGGCTGCCGGCCTTTTGTCACGTGGGGGTACAGAGGCTCCCTCTTCCCGGGTATATGCGGATATAATGGCTCTTTAGTCATTTTTCCTCACCTCCTTACCAGACTGCCTCTTTGAGATATTCATCGTACGCCTTGTTGGCAGCCTGTCCAAAGACCACACTTGCCACATAGGTCATTGCCTCGCTATGTGCCGGTTGTAAGTCCTCAGCCTTTAGTCGGTCATTGGTGCGCTCAAGGGCTACGTGGTGACCGAGCTCGTGCACCATTGCGTCAATTGTATCATGGGCATGCTCCAGAGTTTCTAAATGCAGCATAATCTCGTATGTTCCCATGTCATATAGCCCGGCTGTCCGCGCCCTGTCCGACGCGGGCGGAATAATAGCAGCATAGACGCCGGCAACACCTGAAAAATCAGAGGCTATTGCCCTTGCCAGCTTCAGGTGAGTGAAGGTTCTGGATGTCAGCTCGTAGTTAGGCACAACCTTAGTTTTCCTCAAAGCCTCCTGCGACCTATTGATCAGCTCCTTATCGGTAATAGCAGACATTGTGTCCTTTATCTGGGGAACGTTCACTGATATGTAACCGAGATGCCTGACCATTCTATCCCAGCGAGGATTAGTTCTAATGACAGCATTGTTAGGTGTAGTAACGGTTACTACCATCACCTCATCCCCTTCGCCCTGGCTATTGCCTCACGGAAGACACTTGCGAGCTTGTCCCGGTAACCAGTGGCGTTGACGGTCTGGGTCAAAATCTCGGGGCTGTCGGGAAGGAACCGCAACGTGATATCTCGGGGGTGACCGGGGACTCGCGGCGTGGTATTTCTACTCTTTGGGACATGTGGGTATAGCGGTTGTCTACTCATCGCTAATACTCCTCCGGGAATAGGATTGTCGTTACCGACCTGTCCGCTTCGGTGATTATCCAGATTTTGGGCAACGGGGGTCTCTCATAGGCCGAGAGGAGACGGAGCCGTCGGTTAAGGGAATACTCGTTCTCCTTTTTATCTTCCTCGGATAAATCCCCCCAGTCTCCCCTGACATGGCGTTGCAAGCTGTTTAGAACAAACAGGGCAAACTCCTTATTGTCGGCCACCAGGTCATTTACTCCCCTGGTCATCATTAGCCGGCCAAGGGGAAAGCTTCTCTCTGTTGATGTCATTGCCAGCCGTGTTATAGAAGAATTGGCTTCTGGATGATACCTTGCCAGGTGCTTGTTTAGTTCCTCCATTGAGTGGAAACGTTGGCCACACTGTCCACAAATAAATGGCCCAAGCTTACCCTTAGCCCACTCTTTGAGGGAACTGGGGCCCGTCACCGTAGGTGGCAAGACTTGGCGCTTGGACTTCGGCACGTGTGGGTATAACGGCTGTTTTTTAGGCATGACCTTCCTCCTTATTGTCTAGTGCTTTCAAAAACGGGCTATCCTTTTTTTGCAAATAATCTGAAAGCTCAGCTATCGCTCCCAGCATCTCCTCTTTCGCCTTGCCCTGGGCATTTTCCGCCGTTTGGACCATTGCCTTTATCCAGTCAACCGGCTCAGTGTTTTCGTCCTCCAGGCTGCGGCCTATCAGTTCGCACCCACCACCGGCTTCCTCGCGGTTCTCGGCGCAGACATCGGCAAACCTGGAAGCGGCTACGGCGACGTGGCATTCTTCGCACTCGAAAAATAGTTCGTCATCGGTCTTCTGGGCTTTAGCCAAAAACCCACTGGGAACCGCCGGGGTCTCGACTGATTTCGTTTCTTCAGGTAATTTCTCTTCTGTCATAAATTCCTCCAATCCCTCTAGGCTGGTATCGTCAAAAGGCAGAGTAACCGTATCGTTTACCTTATTTCTGGCTTCCTTGATAGCTGCCTGGCAAATTTCCTTATTGTCTTTGTTGGCCAAGCAGGTGCGAGCTGCTTCTTCTACAAACTGGTGCTGGCGTTCTAATTTCGGATTATTCTCAGTTAGATATAGAGCCTTCTTGATCTGCTTGGCGTCCAGGGCTTTATTTGTATCTTCAAGCCTTTTTGTAATTCCACCCTTCATAAGAATTGCCTCCTACCTGTATAACCGGCCAGTAAATTTCAGTAACTCCCAGAGCTCCTCTACGGTGAGCTCTGGCATTGGCCGTTGGTAGCCCTTCTCCCTTTCCTTGATGGCCTGCTGAATCAGGCTCTTCCGGCGGTAAAACTCGTCCGGATCTGTCCGGTAAAGCCCCTCAAGCCTGTCCTTGACCTTTCCGAGCTTGGAGACATAAAGAGGCTCGGTCTGGGGTAGCCGCTTGACCTTAGCGTACCGCTCGATTTCCTCTTTGATTCGCTCAGGAGTCATCTTCTTGAGGTGGGGTTCCATCACTGCCACCACCTCGGGTACCTTTCTCTTGTAGAGACGGGCGCAGAGCCGCTTTTTATGCCCGATGGGAGATGCGCCAATCTCGTCGCACATATCCTTTAGTTCCCTACCCAGGAAGGCGTAGTCACAAGCCTGGAGCGCCTCTGCCCATTCCGGTGAGGGTTCTATCTCCAGTTCCCACTGAATCTTTGACATAAGCGTACCCAGCCTGGTGTTTATCCAGGGGGTAAGTCCGTATATCTCTAAATCGAGAAAAAGACTAGATAACTCCTCAAATTCCTCGGGGCTGAGCTGCCTTCTGCTTGCCTCCAGTATCTGCTGCATCTTGGCGCCGCCTATTTTAATCGCCATCATTATCCCAGCCTCCTTACAATCTCCAGGTCAAAAGAAATATTGCTTGCGCGAGGCACAAGTGTTGTCTTTAGTTTTAACCTGTCTCTAATAGCTTTAAGATGCTCAGTTTGAAGCCACGGTTGGTAAACGTTACCATATTCTAATAGAGCTTCGCCTATAAGTTTGGTACTTACCTTGGGGACAACCGCCGGTGTTTTCTCCAGGATTAGGATTTCCGTTCCAGCCACTATAAAAGCAACTTGTTGATTGCCATTGATGAAAGTAGTTAAGTCGTCGTAGCTGGGTATTGCTTTATCCTGCCTCGGGTGTGTGTGGAACTGCACTTCCACATCCCTGCCATACTTTTGAAGGACTCGCCAAGGCACTTTGCCTTCCTCACCGAGGTAAGCGAGTATTCGCTCCACTTGCACTCTCCCATGTATTATCTCGAAGTCAATACCGCCGCCCCACTGATATTCGGTAGGCTCTTCCTGGAGACCGTACAAGGCTTCCCGAGCTGATTCTGGTAGAATAACTTTTTCTCCAACACCAAGTATTCTACGACATAGTGTTTTCTTATCTCCAGAAGTAGATAGCCCCAGAGACCGAGCCCAACCTCTCAAGCCGACAAGGGTATTTTCCCGATCGCACTCTCTAATTTCTTCTAAGCTGACCTGCGTCATGGCTACTCCTCCCCTACTCTCTGGGCTATGGCCTCAGCCTTCCTGCTGCCTAAATGGCCAAAGCGCCCTTTGTACCACTGGCGGTTCAGTTTTACGTAATATCGTTTGGTATCAGCAGCGACTTGCCCTAGCTCGTCTGTGCCCTGGATACCCTCCAGCCTGTGCCGGAGTTGCCGACTCTGTTTGAGCGCTTCTTCGGCTATCGCCCTCTCCCACTCTGGAAGATGTTGTATTTTAACTGGTGATAGGTCAACCCTTTCCAGCGAGTTCTGCTCCTCAATGGCGCCGGCAATCCTGTCCAGAATCTCATTGCTGGTTATGCCCTCGTGCTTAAATCTTACCGCTTCGTTGAGCAAGCCAGCACTGGTGCTGAAGTGTGAAACGGCGCATGGCAAGCAACCGGTAGCTATATCCTGGGGGACGGTGTCCGGCTCCTGGGTAATAGTAGGAGCCATCTTTTGCCCTGGGGGGGCTTTTTGGGGGACTACAGGGGCTGTCATGGTGGCGGCAAACTCCTCCAGTGCCTTGGTCTTATCCCGTGGGGGAAACAAGACCCTCTCAACAGGAATACGTTTAGCCAAATTGGCAATGATGCTTAGCCAGTTCATAGTTTTTATTTTACCACCTTTTGCCACTTAATTAAATTGGCTCTAGGGGGCCTAGCGGGATTTTGCAGTTGCTATTCTCGCTGCAACCCTGTGCTGTGAACGCTGTAAATCTTCGCTGCAAAACAAGGCTTGCATCGCTGCATAATTTGATGTAGACTGTTTTAATTGCAGCACTGTACAGCGGGTTGGCTATGAGCGATAAAACAAGCGCTTGGCCTTTATTAAATACTAAAGTGAGGAGGTTATAATGTCAGTTCAAAATGATATTCTTGAGGTCCTAAACCAGCGAGGCCAGCCAGTCAAAACTTCTGAGTTAGCAGAGGTGCTAAAGAAGCCTACTTCTACCATTCGTGGTGAAACTACCCGACTAAAGCAGAAAGGGTACATCGAGGGTGATAGCCAGGATGGCTGGGTGATAGCCGACACTGGCAAAGTGCAGTTTGAGAAGGGGGCTATTCACCCATCGATGATGGACGAGGAGGTCACCCCCAGGCAGCAGTTCGAAGCCATCGGCCGGCGCATCGGCATAAAAGAGGACAGGATTGTCCTGGCCGCCGATATCGTCTGGAGCGGGAACTTTAACAATGTTTCATGGGTGTGGCAGGCCCTTGGTCAGGCTGACATCGCTGATGACCTGAGGGGCGTCTGGGTGAACGCATGGCGTGCCAAACTTCATAAAGGCATCCCACCTGAGCTTGAAACTGAACTTACCGGAGTTAGCAAGGCAGCAACTGAAGAGGGAAAGGACGGCGCTGTAAGTAAGCCTGGAAACAGAGACTACATCATCATTGAAGACGAGCCGGTAAGAGTCGGTGAGAACCTCGGTGACTATAGCCTGCAAGACGCCAAGGATGTCCTGGCAATAAGGTCAATAAGGAATAGATTTAGCGGAGCCAGCCAGCCGGGAGCGAAAGCCCAGTCGGATACAACGGAAAAGGTAGCAGATATTCTAACTGCCCTTTCCCCCTACCTCAATAAGGAAAGCAAGTCTGATGTTGAGACGCTGAAAGAGGTTATCGCTGATAAGCTAGCACTGCAGAGGCAGGAGATACTGAGTCAGATACCTCAACCGGGGCAACTCGCCCAGCCCAAGCCTTTTATGGAGCAGATTGCTGGGTTTGTTGCTGCTTTAGGTAGCTTAAAGGAGGCTGGCCCGATGCTAAGGTCTATCCTGGGCATCTCGGAGTCATCTGGTAATCCGGGTACCACAGCGTTTCCCGTGCAGTTGACAGGGCCTGATGGTACACCAATTATTATGGATTTAGGCAAGTATATAGATTTAGAGAAGTTTCGAGGTGAGGAAAGAAGAGCTGACGAGCGGCAGAAGACTTTCACAGGGCTAGCGCAGACGGTGAGGGAAAACATCCCAGACGGGATTCAAGCAATACTAAAAACTGCGGCCGAAGTCAAAGGGGGCGCCGGGGCAAAACCACCAGCTCCAGCACCTCAGGAGCAGCCACAGATGTTTTCCTGTGGTAACTGCGGTACCCAGTTTAGCCCACCCCCAGGCTGGGCCGGGCAGCCGCTCAAATGTCCAAACCCAGAGTGCGGCCGGGAATATTCGAAGGAGGAGCTGGGCGCATGAGTTTTATGCAGCGGTCAGCTAAGCATTTTATTGTCATAAAAGCAGCCCGCCAAATCAGGCAGGAAATCGAGAAGGCTGGGCTGGACAATCTTAAAGTCCTGGCTGAGAACGATAAAAGTATCGTGGGGACCTACTTAAACGGTTGCTCCCCCAAAGAGAAGGCAGTATATAAGTGTGACTTGAACGCCCTTCTACAAATGGGGGTCACCCCCGAAATGCTTCTGGACGAAATTGCTGGACAAATGCCAGAATTAGCTCCTATAATGAAAGGTAAGGACGATTATAAAAAAAGCGAAATTCGGAGCCTTGAGCACTTCTTAAAGGAGGGGTAATGTGTACACGGACATTATCAAGATAGATGCTCCCAACAGCGCAGCTCAAGGGGAGCGGGTTGATGTCACCGTTAAAATCAAAAACATAGACCCTATCTATGACCGCGTTACAGCCTGCGTCACCGAAGTGGATGGCTTACGCTTCATCGATGAAGTCCAACTAATTGAAGCTGGTGAAACCAACTCATACTCCGGAGCCTTCCTGATGGCTGGTGGGGATGTAACTATAAAGGCCTACAGCTATTACCCCAAGCCTTATGCGGTTCCAACTGAGTGGATTCTCGACGACACAGCCGAGAAGGATGTCGCCCTGACTGAGGTCTTTGAGGGCACCATAACTGAAAAGGACCTGGATTACGAGGATAGGTGGCAGACATTCCCACTCTACAATATCCCTGCCGGCACCAGAACCCGGGTGCGCATCACCGGTCGCAATGATATGACCAGCAATCAGAAAATGGGTATCTGGTTGCAGGTGAAGGACCCGGACGGTAAAGTGCCGCCGGGTGGAGAATATGCTAAGTGGGAATTGGGCTGGACCGGCCCGGGCAATGCCCAGGAGTTTGTCAGCGGTAGTTTCGACCTTAACAAGGTGGGGGTTTACACCATAGCCGTCCAGCTATTTATGGACTTGGAGGCGCAAGCCGTGGTTGATGACTTCTATGGCAACCTGTGCTCCGTGAAAGCGGCAGTGCCCGAACCGTCCTTCCAAAGTTTCGAGTTAGACTCATATGTTAAGGTGTAAGGAGGCTAAAAATGGTTAGAGAACTAATATCAGATATTAACCTTGGAGTCCCAGCAGGACAAATACTTCACGGCATAATGGTGGGAGATACGGTCCGGGTCAGGGCTACACTTGACTACCGCGGCCCCGCGATATCAGACATCTTTTACGCTGCGATAGGCCATCATATTCCCTTCTTCGATGAAATTTGGTATGGACAAACCCATATTTCATTTGCTTCGACGACTGATTGGGTGAACTATGAGATGACGGTGGATATCGCGATAACGGAAATTGGTCTGGCTCCTTGGACGCCGGGTATGTTTGACCTCTACTGCAAGATAAATGGACACCCAGAGGGAGGAATGCCTGAGGTGCGTGGTGCCATCGAGATTCTGCTGAGGTCTGAGTTCGCTAACTTTGAGATAACCAGCTACGACAAAGTATAGTCCCCCAGGAGGCTCTTATGAATATCACCAGCGTAGAAGTTATTAGGGGTAACCCTGGTGTGGGGGTAGCTACTCGTCCTGTGAGAGCTCTTCCTGGTGAGAATGTCATCCTCACTTATGGAGATACCCTAAGAGTTAATACCAGCTTTGACTATCGCGGGCAGGCGATGGAAACCACCCTCGAAGGCGCTGTAGGAAAGCTCCATGTTTTCCCTACAGAATGGTTAGAAGTTCTCCTTAAGAAAGGAACTACGATAGACCTTCCCGATTCCCCCGATTTTACTCCTTGCGAGAGGAGCGTTGATATTCCAATCACCTCTGATATTGGCCCCGGCACTGACTATGACTTGAGTGCCAGCCTTCTCGATTATCGAGAGGCAGGGCATCCCACAATAGTTGATGTCATAGACATTGTTGGTATTCCCCCGACCTACGAGTTACTAGAGGAGACCATCTACCCCTATGCCTATGTCTACGATGGTCCGACTGAGGGCGGCACCATCACCTTTAAGACTGACCCCTTCACCCCGGCAAGTTGGATTGCTGGCCGATTAGCCAGCCATGCTGAAGATGAGATTAAAAAGCAGGGCGGGCGGATGCTTGAAATGAGGGTGTATGCCGACAAGAGCCCCTTACTCTGGACTAACTGGCGAATTGATGTCATCAGCTCACCCCCCGAGACAACGGCGGGGTTGGGAGTGTCCATCGGTATACCGGTGTGGGTGGCCATTATACTGGTCTGTCTGGCCTTAATCGCCCTCATCATAGTCACCTACAACTTTATCATCAAGCCGCTAACTTACAAGCACAAAGGAATTTCCCCAGAGCTTAAAGCGCCTATGTCTCGAGAAACCCTAACCACCCTTGCCCATGACTATGAGGTAAAGCTAGAGGAGACGAAACCAGAGTTCACGCCAAAGCCACCAGAGGAGATTGAGGCAATGTCCGATGATGAGCTGCGTGATTACTGTGACGTGATGGCTGAATGGATAGCGCCGGTGCCACCAGACTGGCTGCCACTGGCTATCCTTGGTGGATTAGGTGTTCTGGGCATCGGGGGGGTTGCTGCAGCCTATGCACTGTCAAAGCCCACTGGAGAATGATGGCCGATAAAGAAGATGCTGAGTTACTTAAAGTACTTCTGCCCGCAGTAGGAATCAGCACCGCCGTAATTGTCGTTGGAACTCTCCTGGTGCGGGTCTTTGCATTGGGGCAGAGGGTTTATTCTCAAGACGGACAATACCTCGTTTCAGTGCGCTACCCTGGCCAGTGGCATGACATTCGTGAGTTTGTCCAGCCTGATAATCGCGATGTCCTTGCTATTTACAGTCAAATAGGGCCGGATGCCTGGAGTTGTCTCGATTTTGTCTGCCGAAATTTTTCCTACCTCCGGGACGTCGGAGAATGGTGGAGCTTCCCCAGCGAGACCATAGAGCGAGGCGATGGGGATTGCGAGGACAGTGCTCTACTAACTTGCTCCCTGCTTAAGAACTTCAACGATGGTTATGTAGCTCTGGGCGATTATCAAGGCTACGGGCACGCATGGTGCCAGGTTGGGGGACAGATCTATGAAACCACTTACACCCGAGCCCAACTAGTCCCTGACCCTGAGCATTATAGTCCCTTCGTGTTATTTGATGACCACGACGTCATAGAGTTATGGCCCGGTGCCCTGGGGGAAGTCTTTGAGCTGGGGCGAGATGAAGCCAGAAAACTTGATCTGATGGCTAGGGTGCTGGAGGCGGTATGAAATTTCCCAACCACGTGGCTATCATAATGGACGGTAACCGCCGCTGGGCACAGCTACATGAGCTGCCCACCCTCGATGGGCACATGGCAGGCGTGGAAAGCATGCACTCTACAATCGAATATTTAGGCATTCACCATCTGAAATACCTCACCATCTACGGCTTCTCTAGCGAAAACTGGAGCCGCGACCCGGATGAGATTGAAGGGCTGTTTCATCTGTATGCCGAGGTACTAAATAAGGAGTCCCATGAGCTATATAAAAGGGGTGTCAGGCTTTGCCATGTCGGACATCTTGACGAACTTCCCCCCTATGTGCAGCTGGCAACAAATAGGGCACTAGATCTGACTAAAAACAATACTGGCATGACGCTCAGCTTTGCCTTCAACTACGGGGGAAGTATTGAGATTATAGATGCAGTGCGCCGGCTTATAGATGAAGGCGTTCCCTCTCAGCTGGTAGACGAAAAATTGTTCAGCCGCTACCTCTATACCGATGGCATCCCTGACGTTGACCTGGTGATCCGCACTGCCGGCGAGCTTCGCCTGTCAAACTTTTTAATATGGCAGACGCGTTATAGCGAATTCTACTTTACCCAAACTCTATGGCCCGACTTTGATACCGAGGAGATCGAGAAGGCACTGGAAGCCTATAGCCAGAGACGAAGACGCTTCGGAGGAGATTGATGTTTTCCAGAATTAGTAAGGCGATAAAAGCCTTCAGAGAGAGGCGTTTTGTTATTATTTGCTCTGAAAGTGAGGGTGAAGCCGACCTGGCTATTCCTGCACAGGAGATAGTCGCTGAATCAATCCTGTTTGCCGCCAGGGTAGCTTCAGGACTATTGTGTCTGGCTTTACCTAAAGAGAGGCTTAAAGAGCTAGAAATAGACTCCCTGCCTTCCAAATATCGAGCATATGATACCCCCTTCTATACACCAGTGGATGCTAAGGAAGTCGAAGCCTCAGGTATCTCACCAAAAGATAGAGCATATACCATCAGAAAGATAATTAACCCAGACACTAAGCCGTCTGACTTAGCCCGTCCTGGGCACGTTACCTTGCTTGGCGCCCATGCCGATGGGCTGATTGGACGTAATGGTCATACTGAGGCAGTGGTTGAGCTCTCTAGGTTGGCTGGATTATACCCTGGCGGCGTCTTGTGCGAGCTGGTGAGTGATAGTGGGGAAATGATGAACGCTAAGGAGCTCAAGGCTCTGGCCAAGAAGTTCAAAATACCGGTTATTACTGTCGGCATGCTCGCAGAATTTGCCCGGTCTCTGCTGCAAAAAAGTAGAACTTGACAAAAGCTTAGCGCTGTATAATACTTAAATTATAGCCTACGGAGCTTGCCGATGAAAGTATCGGCTCCGTAGGCTTTTTGCTTTCATCGGCGGCTCTAAGGCAAATAAAAGGGGGCTAGCAACCTGAACCCGGAAGGTTTAGGGCTAGCCCCCTTTCCTTTTTGGCCAGGTTGCAAGCCCAACTAAAGAAAGAAGGAGGCCTATTATGTCACCAGAAGCAATCGCATTTGCTGCACCAAGAGCTGAAGAGATGACCAGGGTAGTAACCATAGGAGCCGGAGCCGGTATCACCGGTGCTGTCGAAGGTGTAATTGTCTCGATGGCCCCAAAGGTGGGTGCCCTTGAGCCCATTTTCACCTGGGGCGCTCTGCTTGGCATACCAGCGGTAGGGGCTGCAGCTGCCCTGTTCACCAGAGGTATGCTCAGTGACCTGAGTCTGGGCATAGCCGCCGGTGGGCTTGGTGTCGTTGGCTACTCGCTGCCTGCGATGCTAACAACCTTCACCGAACGAAGGGCTCCAGCTAGCCAGCTAGGTGCTGGTTCCAGCGTCAAGCAGCTCGGAGCGGGAGGTCCACTCGCTGCACCTCAGCGGGCACAAGCTATGGCAGCTAATCTGGCAATCTAAACGGTTGGAGAACCGTAAAACTCTGAAATGACAACACTGAAGTAGGAGGTTAAGATGCCAAATCACATGGAGATGCGGGTGTTCGAGTTTCCACATACCGGCCCTCTGGTTGCCGGTAACCCGTGGAGAGCAACCGCACAAACAATCGCAAAACCCGACGAAGTAGGCGAGATAGTCTACGCCGAGGTATTTAGTCCCAAGACCCCAGCCGGGGCCCAGGATTTGGTTCGCTGGTACCCGGTTACCGACGGCAAGCCCTGGGACGAGTACTTGAACCTCGACCCATTCTATCCATCCAATATGACTCCCGAGAAGATGCTGCTTCTGGACAACCTGCTGGCCTTCGGCGACCCCATCATCAGTGCCAGGAAGGCGCCATCAGCCGAGCAGCAACTGCGGGCCACCTGCCCCAAGTTCAACGAAGGCCTGTCCGTGGTCGCTTGGGCAGGAGCCACCGACGTAGCCGCTGATTTCAAAATCCGGCTGTGGTGCATGATTTACCCCACGGAGCAGCTATCGGCAATAAGGCCGCTGGACGCCATGCCCGGAATCGCCGATGTGGCCAGGCAGAGAACCATCCCTCTGAGCAAGGCGGCCATGCCTGTTGACTACCTCAGCTGGAGGAAGCTGCCCGGCGGACAGATGCAGGAGGGAGTGAAGATTTACCCGTTTATGAGGTTTGTCCGCAACGAGGCCCCAACCACTCCCAACTTCCCCTACAGCTTCCAGATTCGCCTGGGGAATGTCCCCGGTGACGCACCCTGGCAGGAGCTCCACTTCGACCTCTCCGAGGAGCGGAACTGCCTGATCTGGAAGGGTCTGGGGGTGAGGGCAGATGCTGCCGGCCACCTCTACAAGACCTACCTGAAAATTGCCGGCTTTGACCACCCCAAGGACGGCATCTTCACCGAGCTTGACCAGAACCCGCTTCAATACGGCCATATCTTCCCGGCGGCACCAGTGACCGAGGTTTACTTTAAGCCTATTCCGAAGCTGGCCATGCCCCACTACATCTACAACGAGATAGGGGAGGCTGTGATTCTGGATGATGGGACAGCCATCGCAGCTGGCGAGGTAGTGCTGGCCATGAACGGGACACTTGTTACTATAGAAGAGTGGGGCGGCTAATCTAATTTAGCTGACCTAAAACAAAAAGGAGGCTAAAAATGCTAAGACAAGGACTGCTCGAAGTAGCAACCGACCGCCAATACCCCATCGGGTACAAGTATGAAGCTCCCGATGCTATCTACCGGTACGGACACGTTGACCCCGCCCGTCAGTTGAGAGCTGGCTATGGCGTCTACCCGATGATAGACTACAGCGAAACCGGAACCATAGTTAACACCGTCGCTGCTGGCAAGCTCCAGGTAGTCTGCGCAGCTGTCGCTGATGTCGTGGCTGACCAGTTTGCTGGAGGCCGGATGGTCATATGCTCCGGCGCAGGATATGGCACACAGTACAGGGTGCTGAGCAACACCGCGGCCACCGCAGGAAATAACTTTACCGTCACACTCCAGTCACCCCTGGTAGTGACGCTCACTGCCGCGACAGACATCTTCGTCCTCTATCGCAACCC
>Ga0307428_1000161_pt1 | contig 55627 bp, 46 predicted proteins | sample SalMarWE160240MG_FD_202161 | JGI IMG/M metagenome (GOLD analysis project Ga0307428, IMG submission 202161) | Salt marsh sediment microbial communities from the Plum Island Ecosystem LTER, Massachusetts, United States - WE1603-240 | ecosystem: Environmental > Aquatic > Marine > Intertidal zone >...
GAAGAATACTATCAATACGATGGTAGACAGCCTCAGTACCTTTGCTTCTGAGGTTACCCGAGTAGCCAGTGAAGTAGGAGTTGAAGGGAAACTGGGAGCCCAGGCGGAGGTACCCGGCGTAGCCGGCACCTGGAAGGATCTGACCTCCAATGTAAATATACTGGCTGCCAATCTAACCAACCAGGTTAGAAACATTGCCTTAATAGGTACTGCCATAGCCAAGGGGGACTTGACCCAGAAGATAACTGTAGAAGCATCAGGAGAGATAGCAGAATTAAAAAATACACTCAATAATATGGTAGACAGCCTAAATAGATTAACCAACGAGGTTTCGAGAGTAGCACAAGTAGCAGGTGTAGAAGGAAGACTGAGTGAACGAGCAAAGGTTGAAGGAGTTGCTGGCAGCTGGAAAAATATTGTGGATACACTTAATACATTAATTGAATCCATCGCCACTCCTGTGCAGGAAATAATCAGGCTTGCCATTGCCCTATCTGAAGGTGACATTTCGCAAAGAGTGGCCGTTGAAACAAGAGGAGATATTAAGACATTATCAGATGCCCTGAACAAATCCTTTGATAATCTGGAGGCACTTATCCAGCTATCAATGGGTAGTTCCACAAAAGTTGCTATTGCATCTAATCAATTAGCTGTTTCATCAAGACAGGTGAATGCCGCTTTAGCCCAGGTAGCCAAGGCTACAGAGCAGATAGCCATTGGGGCAAAAGACCAGTCCAAAAAATTAGAAGGAAGCACCAAGGTTATAGCCGACCTTTCCAGTTCTATCCAACAGGGTGCTGCGAATGCAAAAACAGCTGCAGATATTACCGTAGAAGCTACCAAGCTTGTTCAAAAGGGTACTGAATCCGGAAAACAAGCAGCCGGCAGATTAAAAAGTATAGATGAGGTGGTGAAAAGCAATACCGACAATGTTAAAGAATTAGATAAAAGGGCAAAAGAGATATCAGTAATCGTAGGCACAACCAAAGATATTGCTGACCAGACAAACCTACTTGCTTTAAATGCTGCCATTGAAGCAGCCCACGCCGGGGAAGCAGGGCGCGGTTTTGCGGTTGTAGCAGATGAGATCAGAAAATTGGCTGAAGGAACTAAAAATGCAGCTGTGCAAATTGAAAGTATGGTCAATACCATAGGAGAGACAACAACAGAGGTTGTTACCAGTATGGTCACTAGCACCCAACAGGTAACTGAGAGTATTGATGTTGTCAACCAGGCCCTTTCTATATTAGAACAGATTGAAGTTGGTACCCAGGAGATTACGGCTAAGACCCAAGAAATTTCATCCGCAACAATAGAGCAGGCCGGAGGCTCTCAACAGGTAGCAAAGAGTATAGAGGAAATAGCTTCAACGAGTGAACAGGCTGCCGCAGGAGCTACCCAGATGTCTTCATCTATTCAGCAGCAAACAGCAGCTATGCAGCAGATGGCTTCCTCCGCCCAGAACTTATCTACGCTCGCCGAAGAACTAAAAACTGCATTAGAAGGGTTTAAGATAACTGCTGTAAAGGCCAGAGAAACAGAAGATGAAACATACAAGGAAGAACTGAAAAGAGGGAGAAAGAAGAAATAATTTAGAGAAAATTGCAACCGCGGATTACGCTGAGAAGAGCAGAGAGTGCAGAGGAGATTTTGCGCTCTCTGCGGATATTTCTGCAGTCCGGTAGTTGCAGGGGAGGTAGATATGAAAGGAAAAAATATAAAAGATGCGGGATTCAAACTTCAAAAAAATCCGCAAAAAGTCGAGAGAGAAAGAAGGAAAGAAGGAAAAATTATTCAGATAATAGTCTTTAATTTAGGAGATGAGGAATATGGCGCCAGCATAGATCAAGTTAGAGAGATTATAAGGACAAGGGTTATTACTCCTATACCGAATTCCCCTGATTTTATTGATGGGCTAACCAATGTAAGAGGTGAAATAGCGGTCGTAGTAGACCTTAAGAACCGTTTCTTCTTGCCAACAAAGAAGGAAATTAAAGAAAAACACATCATAATGACAGAGCAAAACAAGAATCTCTTCGGACTTAAAGTGGATGAGGTTACTGAGGTATTGAGGATTCCTGAAATAGAGATTAAAACCGCTCCGGAGCTTGCAACTAAGGTAGATACAGACTATATGCGCGGTGTCTTAACAGTTGAGAATCGACTGATTATTATGCTCGATTTACAGAAGGTCCTCTCGGAAGAAGAGTTGGCTAAGTTAAGTGAAATCCGAATAAATCACCGTGAAGCCATAGAAAAGGCGAAGGAAAAGGCAGAAGCAGAAGCAGAAGAAAAAGAGGCGAAGGCAAAAGATGTAAAAGTGAAAGATGAAAAGGTGGAAATACCTGCAGAGCCTGTGACCGCAAAGGCGGAAAAAAAAGACAAAAGTCGTAAAAGATAAGGAGGAACAAATATGAATAAAAAAATTCTAATTGCCGATGACTCACTATTTATGCGAAAGATACTGAAAGATATTTTATCCGAAAAATATAAGATAGTAGAGGCAGCTACAGGCTCGGAAACAGAGCAGCAATTTAAAGAGGAAGAGCCTGATTTGGTTTTACTGGATATTATTATGCCTGAGGGCGAAGAGGAAGGCATAAAAGTTCTTAAAAAGATAGGTAAATCCAACCCAAAAACCAAGGTGGTAATGATTACCGCTCTCGGACAAAAAACTATAATAGAGGAATGCAAAAAACTTGGGGCAGTTGATTATATTGTTAAACCTTTTGATAGAGAAGAAGTAATTAATACAGTGCAGAAATACTTAAGCTAACGCGGATGGTCGCGGATATCCATGAAATTCTCGTATAGATAGATAGGGTGATAAAATGAAAAATGCGCCAATCCGTATTTTAGTTATAGATGATTCCATATTTATGAGAACACTTATATCTGATATGTTAAATTCTGACCCGCAGATTGAGGTGATAGGTACTGCCAAAGATGGCAAAGAAGCCATAGAGAAACTATCCAAAATAAGACCAGATTGTATTACACTGGATCTGGTCATGCCTGCCGGGTGGGACGGTCTAACTACATTAGAGCATATAATGAAAAAATACCCTACTCCGGTGGTTATACTATCAGCCTATAGCAAAAAAGACGCCGATATCACTATAAAATGCCTTAAGGCGGGAGCGGTCGATTTTGTTCCTAAGCCATCAGGTGAGCTATCACTGGATATAAAAGATGTCAAGCACGAGCTTTTAGAGAAGGTGAAAGCCGCCTCAAGGGTCAACGTGGGGAGAATCAAGTTACTCGTCCGTAAAAAACGAAAATGGCCAAAGCGCAAATTAGCAGCTTTAAATAAGATTATTGTTATCGGCGCATCTACTGGCGGCCCGCAGACGCTGGAGGCAATTTTATATTCTCTACCCGTAAACCTCCCCGTTCCTGTAATTATTGTACAGCATTTACCAACGAGATTTTTTACAGAAAGTCTGGCTGAACATCTGAATAAAGTCACTGATTTAGAAGTAAAAGTGGCTGAAAATGATGAGGTTCTTCAACCAGGTAAAGTCTATCTTGCTCCTGCTGGATTCCATATGATCTTTAAAATGTCCGATATAGAGGTGGTTACATCTTTAACTGAAGCACCACCCAATAGCTTAAGTCCTTCAGTCGATATAGCCATGGAATCTATTGCTAAAATTTATGATGGAAATTCGCTCGGGATTATCTTAACCGGTATGGGATACGATGGACGAGAAGGGATGAGAGCAATCAAGGAGGCCGGAGGTAAAACAATTGTGCAAGATGAATCTTCAATAATATTCGGCATGCCCAAAGCGGTTATTGAGGCGGGCATTGCGGATGAAGTATTACCTGTAGATAGCATAGCTGATGCAATAATGGAATGTGGGGGAGTATAAATGCCAGAAGATATGACCAAATACAAAGATACCTACCTCAGCGAGGCTAAGGAACATATTGTATCCATGGAAAAGTTGCTGCTCAAATTTGAGAAAAAGCCGACAAAGTTAGAGCCGATAAACGGCATATTCCGCGAAATACACAGCTTAAAGAGTATGTCTGCTGCGATGGATTACCATAAAACCAGCCAACTCTGCCATTCCATGGAAGATGTGTTAGAGGTTATAAGGAAGAAAAAAGCAAAACCGGAAGATTGTATTGATGTATTGTTCGAATGTTTTGATACACTCGAGGCAAGCCTAAAAGAGGTTTCCCAGAATAAGGAAGAACTTGATGTAGATAACCTGGTGCAGAAATTAAAGGAACTTTCTATGGGGGCTAAGGGATCAAAGGCTAAAGGCAAAAGCTTAAAGACAGAAGAAGCCATCGTAGAAAAGATGCAATCGATAGAAGTAAAAGTCGAGAGATTAGATTTACTCATGAATTTAGCCGAAGAGCTATTGATTAACAAGATGAGACTTGACCGGCTTAAAGAAGAGCTTAAAAACCCTGAGCTAAATGCTATCATGGATAACCTGCAAAGAGTTATAACTGATATGCAATATAATATCATTCAATCAAGGATGGTGCCTATAGGGTTTGTCTTTAACAGATTCCCTCGAATGGTCAGAGACTTAGCCAAGAGTCAGAATAAAGAGGTAAATCTACAAATGCAGGGAGCGGACATAGAACTGGACAGAGGTATGATAGACGAAATTGGTGAAAGCTTGGTTCATCTTATAAGAAACGCTATTGACCATGGGGTAGAGACCCCCGAAGAAAGAAGAAAAGCTGGCAAATCCCCTCAGGGAACGATAAGTTTAAACGCTGCGAGTACCAAAAATTTCGCAATTATCAAAGTTATTGACGACGGAGCAGGTATGGACTTAGAGGAGATAAAAAATACTGCTATAAAAAGGGGAATATTATTTGCCGGGGCTTCAAAAGAAGAAATAATAAATTCAATCTTTTCTGGTCTGAGCACTACTAAACAGGTTACTGCAGTCTCCGGGAGAGGTTTTGGCTTAGATATAGTCAAAAATAAGATCGAATCCTTCGGAGGCACTGTTAAAGCCGAGTCAGAGCCAAAAAAGGGAACAACATTTACCATAGAGATGCCTTTAACCATGGCCATCATTAAGACCTTGTTTGTCGAAGTCGGGGAGAAAACCTACGCAATTCCTTTAGCCAATATAGAAAGATTAGTTACCGTAAACAAGAAAGACATAAAAGGAATGTTAAACTATGAGGCCATTGTCTTAAATAAACAAGATATTCTCATAACCAGATTAGATACGCTTTTTGCTGTACCATCTTTAGGGCTTGAGAAACAGCCCATAGCAATTATTAGAAAAGGTGAAGAAAAACTGGGTTTAGCAGTTGATGCTTTCTCCACGACACAGGAGATAGTCATAAAACCTTTAAATAAATTAGTAAGCGAAAATAGATATTTCACCGGCTCTACCATAGTCGGTTCCGGTGAAGTAGTGTTGATTTTAGATATAGCGAATTTGATTCTCACGAAAAGAAGTAGGGGCACGATGAATCGTGCCCAGTAGAAGTAGGGGCGTATTGCATACGCCCTGATAGCTAACAACCTCTTCTGTCATTCTCGCGAACGCGGGAATCCAGGTGTGGATATTAAAATCAAAAGATAGATTCCCATTTTCATGGGAATGACAGAAAAAGATCATGGGAATGATAGGAGTAGGGGTTCGATTTATCGAACCCGCAAGCAAAAGTTACCGGGATAACTCGGGTCGGATAAATCCGACCCCTACAAAATACAAATAGAAAGACATCTAAATTTAAAAACAAGGAGGAAAAAATGCCAAAAGAACACGTGCTAACCGAAATAGCCAATGAAGCAACCAAGAAGGCTTCTTTAGCTTTATTGAAACTTTCTGATGATGAAGCCAGTGTAGAATTTACTAAAATAGAAGTTGGCAAGATTCAAAAAGTCTTTTCAGAAATAGACCCTGAATTAATAGTTACCGGGGTATATCTTCCCATTTCTGGAGATGTTAAAGGTGCATCACTCTTGATATTTCCTAAAGAGATTGCCTATGCTCTGTGTGATGTGCTGGTTAAAAGAAAAGCGGAAACGGCTCGACAACTAACAGAAATTGATAAATCGGCACTAAAGGAGGTTGGTAACATTGTCCTGGGAAGTCTACTAACTGTTTTTTCAAACAGTCTGAAGATGAAAATGATTGAACATCTGCCGGAGTTTAGTCATGATATGTTTGGTGCGTTGGTAGACCAGATTATTACACAATTTATTCAAAAGGCAGAAGAGGTATTAACTATAGAATTATTATTTCATTTTAAAAGGACTACCAACATAAAAGGGTATGTTTTTCTTATTTTTGGGACTGAAGAGATAAAGGTTTTGATAAAAAAAATGGAGGAAAACGATTAGAGAGTAGTGAACGAAATGAAAAATATCGAAGTATATATGGGAGATATAGCAGTAACAAAGGGTGAGGATAACCTGGTTGCATCAGGTATTGGCTCGTGTCTGGTTATTACATTTTACGATCCGAAACACAAAATCGGCGCCTTAGCTCATACAATGTTATATGCTCGTCGTTTATCATCTGAGGTGCGTAGTTCGAAAGACGAAAGGCGAAAGACCAATCCCGAGTCACCGGACACAAAATACGCCGATACTGCTATAGATGAGGTACTAAAAAGAATAGAGGCCTTAGGTGCAAAGAGAGAAAATATAGAGGTCAAGCTCATCGGTGGGGCAAACATGTTTTCCGCTTTCAAATCAGATTTCGTTAAAGAAAACGTCACCCGAGTAAAGGAGAAACTAAAAAAAGCAGATATAGCGATAGTGGGTGAATGCGTCGGTGGTTCCCAGGGCCGTTCGGTAGAATTTTCTGTTGCCACGGGAATTGTTACCGTAAAGACAAAATTTTAAAGGGTGCGGGAATCCCATACTCTGTCATTCCCACGAAAGTGGGAATCCAGAAATGAAAGATAAGGAAAGAAAGATAGATTCCCGTTTTCACGGGAATGACATAATGGGAAGCGGGAATGACATAATGGGAGCAAAAATGAAAGAAAAAAATAATACAAAGCGAATAAGTAATATGTTAATAGATTCCAACCGTCGTTTACAGGAAACGGCCCAGAAATTATTGATGTTAAAGCAAGAACTTGAGAAAAAGAATCAGGAATTGGAAGTAGCAAGATTGAGAGAAAAACAGCAGAAAGAACAGCTTGAGCTTGAACTTAAGGGCTTGAAAAATCTTGTCAAAGTAAAGGCTGAATCCTTTTCCTTTAAGACGGTTCCAGAAAAAAAATTAACCATGAGTATTACCAAAGATCTTTCTCTAAGGTACACTCGACTCTTGCGTACTTATCTGGAGACCAAGAATTTAGGTAAAGAAGAATCACAGGTAGGGGAATTGTGTGAGAGATTAATAGAATATAGCATAACACCTAAAGGCATTATTGATCTGCATCTGAAATCAACACCGCAGGTTGGCACTATAGGTGACTTAGAAAATAAAAGGATAATTTTTGAAGTAAGGATGGTGCTATTGGCGGTGATGACCAAATACGCAAATCTATTAAGGGAAAAAGTAATTAAAAAGTAAAAAGGATGGTTATAAAAATGGTAAAAAAGAAATCTATCTTAAAATTATATATTGCTGGTCAGACTATCAATTCAATCAAAGCTATACATAATCTGGAGAAAATTTTTTCTGGAGAACTTAAAGAAATGTATGAGTTAAAAATAATCAATGTCCTGGAGAATCCTCAATTGGCCGAGGATGAGAGGATAATGGCCACTCCTACACTTTCAAGGGAGTTACCACTGCCGATAAAGAGGATAATCGGCGATTTGAGTGATAAAGAGAAGGTATTAATAGGTTTGGATATTGTGGAGGTAGGTAACAAATGGTTATAAAAAATAATAAAATAACTGAGGTAAAAAACCACGAGACACTAGTCAAGAAAATTGTCGTTGGTATCGAGGGATTTGATGTGATCTCTGAAGGCGGGCTTCCCGAGGGCAGAACCACTCTGGTTTCAGGCACTTCCGGTTCAGGAAAAACTCTCTTTGCCCTGGAGTATTTATGGCATGGAATACAAGAACATAATGAAAATGGGGTCTTTGTTACCTTTGAAGAAACCCCTAATGACATCGTAAAAAATGTTAAAAGCCTCGGGTGGTATTTAGACGATTTTGAGAAACAGAAGAAATTCGCCTTTGTGGATGCTTCACCTTCACCGGATGAAAAATATATAGCAGGCAACTATGATTTTGGGGCATTGATAGCCAGGATTAAATACGCTATAGAGAAGGTCAATGCCAAACGGGTGGCTGTAGATTCTATCTCTGCCCTTTTTTCTCAATATGGCGATACAGGGGTCATAAGAAGTGAACTCTTTAAAATTGGCGCTGCCCTTAAAGAGATTGGGGTAACTACCATGATGACTTCTGAGAGAATTGAAGAATACGGAGAGATAGCCCGTTTTGGCGTTGAGGAGTTTGTCTCAGACAATGTTATTGTCATTCGGAATGTCTTAGATGAGGAAAAGAGACGCCGCACCATCGAGATCTTGAAATTTCGGGGAACACAACATCAAAAAGGAGAGTACCCGTTTACTATAACCTCAGATGGCATTAAGGTGCTCCCTCTATCCGGCTTGGAGTTAATCATGAAATCTTCTACCAAGAGAATTACCACCGGTAATAAAGAGTTGGACCATATGTGCGGAGGAGGTTTTTTTCGAGATTCAATAATTCTTGTCTCAGGACCTACCGGCACCGGAAAAACCCTTATAACTACCTTATTTGTAGAAGCAGGGTGTAAAATGGGTGAAAAGTGCCTCTTATTTGCCTATGAAGAATCCAAGGAACAACTTATCAGAAATGGCTTAAGTTGGGGGGTAGACTTAAATAAGTGGGTAAAGAAGGGGTTGTTGAAGATTGTTTGTAGATACCCTGAAGCTATGGGGCCGGAGGACCATCTTTTATTTATAAAGAAACAGATTGGTGAATTCGAGCCCACTCGTATGGCCATAGATTCACTTTCGGCTATGGAAAGAGTTCTTACTCTTCGGTCATTCCGGGAATTTGTGATAAGCCTTGCCAGTTATACCAAGTTAAAAGAGATAGCCGGGCTTTTTACCTCAACCACCAAGACGCTTCTGGGCGGCGAATCTATTACCGAGGCACATATCTCAACCCTCACCGACTCCATCATCATATTACGATATGTTGAGATGCACGGGGAAATGAGAAGGGGTATAACTATGATTAAGATGAGAGGTTCCTGGCATGAAAAAGAGATAAGGGAGTATGTAATTGATGCTAAAGGGATGCACATAATGGATGTATTCAGGGGGGTAGAGAACATTATGAGCGGTGCTGCCCGCTCGGTGAGCGCGTATGAAGAGGAAGAGTTAAAAAAACTTGTTAAGTAGAACGAATTGACATGAATGAAAATAGTAATTACCACGGATAATTTGTGATAATTCATATTAAAAGGGAGTTTACAATAATAATGAAGAAAATCCTGTTTCTCGAAGTAGACAAAGAGCAAAGCGAAGTTTTTAGTGAGTGGCTTAAAAGAGAAGGTTATGAGGTTAAGTCAGCGGATAACTCAAAACAAATCCTCCCTTTTTTATCCGGAGAAAAATTTGATATTTTGATAATAGATGTTGATTTTCCTGAAATTGCAGAGTCCTTATTAAACCTATGCCAGATACTAAAGAAAAAGCAATATTTTTCAGAATTTCCCATCACGGTTCTTACTTATAAAAAAAATATTAAGTTAATAGCTGACTCTATTAAGGCAGGCGTAGACAATTTTATACTCAAGCCATTTGAAACAGATTCTTTTCTAAGCCGCCTTAGTACCATATTTAAGCAAATCGAACTTAAATCTAAAGGAAAAAAAGTCTTAGACCTAAACTATATCAATTATTTAATCAAGTTAACCAGTGAAACCACCAGAGAAGATTTTTTTATACTATTACCGATTATTTTTAATAAGTTGATTATAGACCAGGTAAAGGGTGTTATCGGTGAGCCAGTTATTGTAATAATAATGAAGAGACTTGGAGAACTTATAGGAGGGGACTATGAATTTGTGAAGGAAGTCAGATTCTCAGACGGCAAGATGCTTATAGATAAGGTCGATAAAATCTCAAAAGACGTGCCTGTTGAGAAACTCACCACTGCTTTCAGGGATTATGTCTATGGATTCCTGCAGTTAATCCAGACCCTAACCTCCGATATCCTGATGGAGGGGGGGGCGACATTAATACTTTCGGGTAAGCCCATGATTGAAACCCAAAAAGTAAACAAAATGGTAATGTAGGCAAATGAAGAATAGATTCCCATTTTCATGGGAATGACCCTAGTGAAGCAAGGCTTCACGGGGCAGGCAGATATAGGGGTTCGATTCATCGAACCCGCAATGAAAGCGGGTCGGATAAATCCGACCTCTACAAAATACAAATACAAAGACACAAAGAAAGGTATAATATATTGCAATTTCCCGTAGGGGCACGATGCATCGTGCCCACAGGATCTAAGAGGTAAATAAAAATGGAAAGAGCTGTATTAATTGTTGATGATAGCCGTATATTGTGTAAAGAACTGGCTAAAGAATTAAGACGTAATTTTTTCTCTACATATATTACATATACAGTTATAGATGCGTTGGAGATATTAAATAAGAAAAAAATTGATGTTATATTGCTTGATGTCAAAATGCCTGATGGAAACGGCTTGGAATTTTTAAAGCAAGTCAAAGAGAAATGGACAAATTGCGAAGTAATAATAATCACTGGATACGGCTCTCAAGAGATCGCAATAAAGGCACTGAGGGTTGGTGCGATTGATTACTTAGAAAAACCACTTAAGTTTGATGAACTGGATGCTGCTTTGGGACGAGCGTTAGAAAAGTTAGCTGAGAAAGAAGAGTTAATCTATTGCAGTTCAGTTCTTATAGTGGATGACGATAAGAAATTTACCCAGAAAATTAAAAAAATCTTAGAAAAAGAAGGGTATAATTCCTTTACTGCACATAATGGAAAAGAAGGTTTAGAAATTGTTAAGAATACCAAAATCGATGTCATTTTAGCAGATATAAAAATGCCTGTTATGGATGGTATTGAGCTTTTAGAAAAGGTAAAAAAGCTACATCAATACATAGAAGTAATAATGATAACAGGTTATGGAGATAAAGAAAATGCAATAAAATCGCTTCGAAAGGGAGCTATAAATTATATTTGCAAACCTATAAACATTGAGGAGCTGTGTATAGCTCTTAAAAAAGCAATTGAAAGGGTAGGCCTTAATAGAAATCAGCTCTTCCGCAGTCGTGAACTAAAAATAAATACAGAAATAATATCAAAGATGAATAAGAAGATGGAGGAAAAAATTAAGAAGAGAACTCAAGAGCTCTTGCAAACACAAACTCAACTGTTCCAGACTTCTAAATTAGCTACATTGGGTGAGATGAGTGCCGGTTTAGCTCATGAAATAAATCAACCTCTAACTGGTATTTCCTTAATTGCTATGAATATCAAAAAGCTAATAGAGAGAAGACTTTTAACAGAAAAAGAGATTAAAGAAGCTATGCAAGAAATTAGCGACAACGTTAAGAGAATGTCTAATATTGTTACTCACATTCGTGCATTTGCCAGACAGGATATACACAATTTTATCCAGGTTAATGTAAATGAGTGTATCAAGAAGGCATTGAATCTCTTAGGTGAGCAGCTGCGTCTACACGATATCAAGATAATTAAGGAATTAGATTATAATTTACCAATGATAGAAGGTGAGCCTTATCAAATTGAACAGGTTATAATTAACATTATTTCAAATGCCCGAGATGCTCTTGACGAGAAAGAAAGGTGGGATAAAGAGAGGTTAAAAGATTGGTCAAAGACAATTACAATTAAGACTGCAATGGAAAAGAATTATGAAAAAGGAAATTGTATTTGTATATATGTTTCAGATAATGGCACTGGTATGCTTCCCGAGGTTAAACAAAAAATGTTTGAACCCTTTTTTACTAAAAAAGAAGTTGGTAAAGCAACAGGATTGGGTATGTCTATAAGCTATGGTATAGTCCAAAGCCATAAGGGAAGGATATATGTAGATACTAAGGAGGGAGAGGGAACCACAATCTCTGTCAAATTCCCTATAAAAATGAAGGAACAATGATATGAAAGATAAAGTATTAATAATCGATGATGAAGAGGTTATTCGTAAAAACTTAAAGAAGCTTCTAAGTTTAGATGGTTATGAGGTTTTTACAGCAGAGAATGGGCAGCAGGGTTTAGATATATTTATGAAAGCAAAAGGTAAGGAAAATACTGCTATAAAAGTGGTTCTGGTAGATATTAAGATGCCTGCTGGTATGGATGGATTAGAGGTACTAAAGAGAATAAAAGAGAGTACTCTGCAGACAGAAGTAATAATTATTACAGGGCATGGTGGAATTGAATCAGCTATCCAAGCTTTAAGAAGAGGTGCCTTTGATTATATTACCAAACCAATAGAATATGACGAGCTGGCTTTGACTATTTTACGTGCCTTAGAAAGATATAAGATGCAAAAGAAATTAGAGAAGGCACTTAAACTATTTACAATAAGCAGCGAGCTTCATCGTACCCTTAACATAGATGAGGTTTATAATATAGCCTTGGATACCATTAGGAAGATAATTGGAGGAAATAATTGTTCTATTTTGATAAGGGATGTAAAAAACGATAAATTAGAAATTGCTGCTTATACTGGTAAAAAATCCAAAGAAAGTCCTATTGTTTCATATCCTTTAGAGTTAGGAAGTGAAAGGATAGGTGAGATACGTATAAATAGCCTGCTGCCTCAAAAAGATGTGCTAACTGAGGATGATAGGGAAATTTTGGCTTTGTTAGCTAAACATATAGCAGTGGCAATTACTGGGGTTAAACTAAAAAACCTTTCCATGGAAAACAAGCAATTAACCCAAGATCTCGAGAAAGCAAATAAAGAATTACATAGAAGGTTACATGAATTATCTATTCTCTATGAATTAAGCAAAGAGATAAGTTATACCCTCGATTATACGCAACTTCTGAGATTAATAATGGACTCACTCTATAAGGTGATAAACTATTATGTTTGCGCTTCACTTATATTAGATAAAGAAGGGGGAAAATTAAATATAAGAGTTGCCTATCCGGTAAGTGACAGTTTTATTCAAGATGTGAGGTCAAAATTAATATGGAGTTTCATATCTATTACTGGAAAAACTGTTAACGAAGATAAGCTATCTGTGGTTACCGAAAGAGAGATAAAGGTTGAAAGTGGGGAAAGAATGATTAAAGAAGGGGTAAGGTCTTTCTTTAATGTGCCTCTGATTTCTGGGAATGAGCTAATTGGGATGATTAATATCAGTAGTTTAAAGGAGAATGCCTTTACTGATGCTGATATCAGACTTATATATACCCTTACTAATCAAGCTTCAGTTGCTATTGAAAGACTCAGAGCTGTAGTCACTGCTGAAAAAAGTAAGATGGAGGCAATGGTGGAGAGTATGGTTGAGGGGGTAATTATGACTGATAATCAAGAAAAACTAATAATTATAAATCCAGCAGCCAAAAGCTTGTTAGGGTTTAATCCGGATGAGCAGGTGACCAGCAAGCAGTTGATCCAATCTTTCAAAAAAGCAGGGGGAGGAAAATTATTTAATAAGGAAACAGGTTTTGCAGCAGAAGCAGAAGCAGAAGCAGAAGAAGCAGCAGAAGTCTCTACAGAAATACATATTACTAAACCGAGACCCCGCACCTTATATATCACCCAATCCTTGGTCAAGGGTACAAAAGGAGAAAGATTAGGTTCTGTTATGTCTATTAGAGATATCACTGCAGAAAAAGAGGTGGACCGAATGAAAACTGAATTTATCTCCACAGTTTCTCACGAATTAAGGACCCCTCTTTCTATCACTAAGGAAGGTATAAGCCTTGTCCTGGATAAAATACCAGGCAAGATAAATAAAAAACAGGATAAGATCCTTACTATCGCGAAGAACAATATCGACAGATTAGCTCGAATTATAAATGATCTCCTTGATATATCCAAAATTGAAGCAGGTAAAGTAGAATTAAAAAAGGAAAGAGTTAAAATAACCAATATGATAGAGCAGGTTGCTTCTTCTTTTAAAAACAAAATAAAAGAGAAAGGCTTGGAACTAAAAGTGAACTTCCCTGAAGAAGAGATATATGTATATGCTGAAGGTGATAAAATAATTGAGGTCTTCACCAATCTATTAGGAAATGCGTTGAAATTTACTGAGAAAGGCTGTATAGAGATTTCAGCTAAAGAATTAGAAGACGAGATTGAATTTGTCGTTAGTGATACAGGTATAGGCATTTTCAAAGATGACCTGCCCAAGGTCTTCGGTAAGTTTCAGCAGTTTGGTCGGATTGATAGTGCAGGAGAGAAAGGGACAGGTTTGGGGCTTTCCATCAGCAAAGGAATCGTTGAGGCGCACCATGGTAAGATTCGGGTTGAAAGCATACCGGGCATTGGGTCTAAATTTATTTTTGCCCTGCCTAAATATATTGCTATTCAGGAACTTTATTCGGAATATATTGATGGTGGAATTAGAGAGGCGATCAAGATGAATTCAAAGATGTCTCTTCTTTTAGTATCGGTCTTTGAACTAGATAAACTAAAACAGAAGCTGACTCGCCAGATTTTTAATTCTACTTTAAAAGATATAGAAGAAATGATTCGAAACAATCATGTTCGATCCGGGGATGTGGTAGTAAGTGAAAATAACCAGAATATGGTTCTTGTAAATAATTGTGACCAGGAAAGTATTTTGAATGTAGAAAATAGAATAGAGAAAATGCTGGATGATTATCTGAAAGACCGGAATCTAACCAAAGAGATTAAGCTACGCTTTGGCTCTGCTACCTATCCGGATGATGGTTTATATGCCGAAAAATTACTTGAGATAGCAGAAAAGTAGCTTTTGTCATTCCCGCGGAGGCGGGAATCTATCTTTAAATATCATTCTGGATTCCCATTTTCATGGGAATGACAGAAAAGAGCGTGGGAATGATAGATGTAGGGGTTCGATTCATCGAACCCGCAAGCAAAAATTACCGGAATAACTCGGGTCTGATAAATCCGACCCCTACAAAATAAAAATACAAAGATACAAAGATAAGTATAATATATTGCAATTTCCCATAGGGGTACGATGCATCGTGCCCACAGGGAATGACAATAATGCAATAGAAAGGAAGGATGGATAATAAAAATGACAAAGAAGAAAATTTTGGTTGTGGATGATGAGAAAGATTTTGTAGAGATGCTTAAATTTCGTTTAGAGGCAAGCGGATACGAGGTTATTCCTGCTTTTGATGGAATTCAAGGTGTGGCATTTGCTAAGAGGAAGAAGCCAGATTTAATTCTTTTGGATGTTATGATGCCCGCGGGGGGCGGATATCTCGTCTGTGAAAGATTAAAGATGTCTTCCAATACCTGGTCTATTCCAATTATCTTTCTTACTGCCAAAAGTCAACCAGAGGATGAAGCAAAGGCATATTCAGTAGGCGCAAAATTTTTCCTTACAAAACCATACGAACCGAAGGTTTTACTGGCGATGGTCAAGAGAGCTTTAGAACCATCGGAAGAGTTAGAGTCTGAGTGAATAATAGTATCGAGTATATAGTAAAGAAAACAAAAGAGAGAAAAGTAGGGGCGTATTGCAACGTCCTGATAGCGTAGAGCGTATAAACTCAGTTAGTTGGTTAGTTAGTTACATGGTTAGCTGGTTTAGGAAAGGGAAGAAAGAAGACTAATTTGTATCTCGTATCTCGTTAAGAGAATAGAAGACAGAGGTCCGAAGTCAGAATGAAAAAAACAGGGGTTCGATTTATCGAACCCGCAAGCAAAAATTACCGGAATAACTCGGGTCGGATAAATCCGACCCCTACAAAATACAAATACAAAGACACAAAGAAAAGATAGGTATATTACAATTTCCGGTAGGGGCATGATGCATCGTGTCCACAGGAGGTAAAAGGTGAGGGAAAGATGAAAAAAACCGAAGAAAGAGGAATTACTGGGAAATTTTTATTTGATATATTATATAAAAAATCTCTAATTTCAGAAAAAGATTTAGATAGAATTAATAAAATACAGAGAGATACCAGAAAAGATCTTCAAAAGATAATCATTGAATATGGTATCCTTGAAAAAGATAAGATGATGACTGCTTTAGCGGAAGAGATTGGAGTAAAATATGTTAATTTAAATAATATAAATATAGATCCCAGCATGGTGGTTTTGATTCTTGAAGAAACCTGCAGAAGACATCAGCTTATCGCTATAGACAAAGATGAAGAAAAACTAACTGTAGCTATGGCTAATCCTTTAGATGTATTTGTTCATGATGAAATAAAAATAAGGTTAGGATATAACGTTGAAGCAGTATTGTCTTATGGAGAAGATATTAATAAAGTTTTGAATGCAATATTTGGGGTAACCGATGAAGCGCATAAAATGATTGGTGAAGTAGAAAGCGTGCCGGTAACTGTAGTAAAAGAGGAAGAAAAAGAAACAGATATTTCGGCTGTAACTGAAAGTGCTAAAGCTCCTATCATTTCCCTGGTTAACCTAATAATTTTAAGGGCATTTAAAGAGAAGGCCAGTGATATCCATATAGAACCATTTAGCGATGAAAACATTATAGTACGTTATCGAGTAGATGGAATTTTATACGATGCAATGTATCTACCTCGCAAGCTTCATTTAGCAGTTATCTCTCGAATAAAAATAATGTCAGATTTAGATATTGCAGAGAGAAGATTACCTCAAGATGGCAGGATTCAAGTCAACATTCAGGAAAGAAAAATTAATATTAGGGTTTCAGTTCTTCCTACAGTTAATGGAGAGGGAGCAGTTTTAAGGATATTAAATCCAACCAGTATTAAATTAGAGTTAGGTTCTTTAGGATTTTCTAAGGACATGATTCCTAAAATTAGATCTTTTTTAAAAAATCCCAATGGAATAATATTAGTAACCGGTCCTACGGGAAGCGGAAAAACTACCACTCTTTATACTATACTTAATATATTAAATTCAATGGAAAAGAAAATTATGACTATTGAAGACCCAGTAGAATATAAACTAAAAGGGATCAATCAGGTGCAGGCTAAACCAAAAATCGGACTTACTTTTGCTACCGGATTGAGAAGTTTTTTCAGACAAGATCCTGATATTATGTTAGTAGGAGAAATAAGGGATAAAGAGACAGCAGAGATAGCTGTGCAGGCGGCTCTTACTGGCCATCTTGTTCTGAGCACACTTCATACCAATGATGCCCCAAGCTCGGTAATCAGATTAATTGATATGGGGATAGAGTCTTTTTTGATTTCAGCTTCAGTAATTGGAGTTTTAGCTCAAAGGTTGGTCAGGAGGATATGCCCCAAATGTAAAAAAGAGATGGCATTGACACCGGAAGCAGTAAAAATTTTAGAGGAGTATGGAATAGATTGCAATAAAATAATCTTGTATAAGGGCGAAGGATGCTCCTATTGTAAAGATTCTGGATATATAGGAAGAATAGCCATTTTCGAGCTAATGATAATTACTGAAAAAATAAGATATTTAATTTCCCATAATGCTACTACTGAAAAACTAAGAGAAGTGGCTATAAATGAAGGGATGAACCCACTAATAGAAGATGGTTTAAAGAAAGTTTGTGAAGGCATTACTACTATTGATGAAGTTTTAAGAGTTGCTTCAGTTTAATATTCAAATTCAAGGTCGGTTCTTTACATTTGATATTTGAATATTATTAATTTTAGCTGAGAGCTAAGAATTGAATCCGAGAGATTAAGATAAATAAAAAAATATATAGGTAAATAAAATGGTTAATGACAATAATACGATAAATGAATTAAAAAAACAAATCTTACAATTAAAAGCCTTAATTAAAATATTTTTTGATATATTTCAGACTACCGATTTAGACCTTCTACTAAATAAAATAATACAATATGCTGCTCAAATTGTGGAAAGCGATGGTGCTTCAATATTACTTTTAGATAAAGAAAAAAAAGAATTATATTTTAAAGCCAGCCTGGGAAAGAAAAGTCAGGAAATAAAAAAATATAAAGTAAAGGTTGGGCAAGGAATCGCTGGTTGGGTTGCAGAAAAAGGGGAAGCCTTGATTGTTGATGATGTAACTCGAGATAGCAAATGGAATAAAAACCTTGATAATGCTATAAAATTTCAGACTAAATCAATTATTTGTATTCCTTTGAAATTAGAAAAAGAAATTATAGGAGTAATTGAATTAATTAACAAGAAAGACGGAACTTACTTTAATAAAAATGATGAGGAAATTCTGATTTATTTTGCTGATCAAGCAGTTATTGCTTTGAAAAAAAGTATACTTAATACACCTTATGAAAACGAATAAATAATAAGAAATATTTAAGAGGATTAGAATGTAAGATAACCGGCCATTAGTGGCTATAAATGAAGGGATGAACCTACTAATAGAAGATGGTTTAAAGAAAGCTTGTGAAGGTATCACTACTATTGATGAAGTGTTAACGTTGCTTCAACTTAATTGCATTATATTTAGGAATATTACCAAAGGTAGGCGAAAAGAATGTTTAAAAAACCTTATGAAAATGATAAAGGGCAAAAAAGCATCAAGGAGGAGAGGCCTCAGAGAATTAATTATTTAGAGAAATTAGACTCGCCCCCCCCCGAAGAAAATGCTGGCTGTGGCCACTGCCCGAGAACTGGGGCTTCTTATGAAAGAGAAAAGGATTATTAAGGCAATGGTTAGAGAAGAAGAGAAATTTAAAATTTTAACCATAGTTATTCTTTTAGGTATCAGTTGTTTTCTCACATACTATTTTCACATGGTACTTAAAACCAGCATTGTTTTTACTCACTTCTTTTATATCCCAATCATCTTAGCCTGTATCTGGTGGAAGAGAAAAGGGTTACTCGTGGCTATATTTTTAGCAGTACTGCTGATTTTTAGCCAAATTATTTTTAAAGACAGTGTAGTAAATATTAACGATTATATTCGAGCTTTTATGTTCATAGCGATTGCCTTTGTAGTCGCTGCCTTAAGTGAGAAGATTATGAAGGGCCATGAAGAGACAGAGAAACAGAAGAATTTCTCAGAAAATATCATAACTACCGTCCCCCAATCTTTGCTTATTTTAGATAAGGATTTAAGAATAAAGAAAGCTAACCTTGCTTTTTATAAATTATTTCAAACCAGACCTGAAAAAGCGATTGGTAGTAGCTTATGTGACTTATTACCGGATAAAGAGGGAAAACTAAAGAATGAGTTAACCAGAATAGCTGGAACTAAAGATATACTGAAAAACTTTGAAATGCTTTATCAGTCAGAGAAGCTGGGTGAGAGGGTACTTAATATTATAGCAAAAGGAATGACTATTGAAGAAGAAGAAGTGATTTTGATACAAGACATCACCGAGCGTAAGCGGATGGAAGAAAAATTGCGACGGTTCAGTGAAGAACTGGAGCTAAAAGTTGAAGAAAGAACAAAAAATTTATTAAAAGAGAAGAACTATACCCGTTACCTGATCGAAAGCTCTACGGATCTCCAATTGACTATTAATGATGATGGCAAGATTATGGATGTGAATAAGGCATTTGAGGAGTTTGTCGGTAAGAGTCGCGGAGATATTATTGGTACATTGATTTATAAGTACCTGCCGAGAAAGGATATGGAAAGCTTTATTAAGGAGATATTTGAGGAGAAAAAGGTCAGGAACATTGAGCTATCCATAGAGGTACCGGGGAAGGAGATTTTGTACTATAGCCTCTCCGGTACAGTATTTACCAAATTAGATGGCCAGTTAGAAGTCTATATAAGTGCGAGGGATACGACCGAGGTGAGAAGACAATATGATGAGATTCTCTCAAAAGAGAGACAGCTTGCCCATACCTCCAGACTCTCTACTCTTGGGGAGATGACTAGTGCAATGGCTCATGAGATTAACCAACCTCTTTCGATAATCTCTATGGTGGCAGAAGGTATATTTCGGGACATAGAGAAAGATCGTATCGACATAAGTCTTCTTCCTAAGGATCTGAAAGATATATTACACAGTATCAAGCGTATAGACAGAATAATTACCCATATGCGGACATTCTCCAGACAACCTTGGGAATGGAAGCTAATAGAGCCGGAGCAGATATTGAATAATGCTTTTATTATCCTTGGTGAGCAGTTCAAGGTGCACAGCATTTTAGTTTCACGTCATATCGAGAAGAATCTACCCCCCATCAAGATAGACCCAAATCAACTTGAACAGGTATTTATAGATATCCTGATAAATGCAGATCAGGTTCTTTATGAAAAGAAAAGTCAGAAAGAACAATTGGGCGAGAGCTTCCAAAAACAAATGGTGGTAAATATCTTTCAAGAAGGTGAAGATGTGATATTTGAATTTGCAGATAATGGTTATGGAGTACCAGATGAAATTAAATCAAGAATATTTGAACCCTTTTTTACCACAAAAGATCCAGGAGAGGGCACAGGACTTGGTCTTTCTATTGCCTACTCCATCTTAAATCAATCACTTAATGGAAGGATCTGGGTTGAGGATAACAAGATGAGAGGGGCGAGTTTTAAGGTGGCTCTTCCCATAGAGAAAGAAAACCAGAAATATAAAAAGAAAAAAGTGGATAGAATAAAAAAAGTATAGAATAAAAATAAAGGAGCAATATAGATAGGTTGAAGAAATGAGAATACTAATTGTTGACGATGAAATTGAAATTTGCAAACGTCTACAGCGAGAATTAAAGAAAGAAGGTCATGAGGTTGAGTATAGAATATCCCCACTTAATGTCCTGGAGGATTTAAAGAAAGCCAGGAGGGATAATAAACCGTACAATCTCCTACTCCTCAATATCCGGATGCCAGAGATGGATGGTCTCACCCTATTCTCCCGTATCAGGGAAGAGTGTCTGGGCGTTGAAGTGATTATTACGACCGGTTACCGTGAGGAACAGACAGTGATTGAAGCTATACACCTTTCTGCACTAAACTACCTGAGCAAACCCATTAACCTTAGGGAGCTTGAAGCTGTTCTCTACGACGGTCATAAAAAAGTAGTTAAAGCGAAAAATAGCCATAAAAAATACCACATTCTGGTGGTGGATGATGAGAAGAATCTGTGTGATTGCATCAAACGCGAACTGGATAAGGAAGGCTATCAGACAGCAGTTACCTATACTGGGGAGGAGTGCATCGATTATTTCAAGAAGAACAAAATTGATGTGCTTATCGTAGACATTAGAATATCCACGATAAATGGTCTTGAACTGTTAGAGCGGTGTAGAGAGATTACCGATGATTTTATATCCATTATCATCACAGGTCACGGAAATCACGAAACCGCTAAAAAATCATTAAAACTGGGTGTCTACGATTATATGAAAAAACCCTTGTCTTTAGATAAACTCATCAAATCGGTAAAGAAAGGGATTGAGCACTTACAAGCTCTTCGTGGCTCTACTTTAAAGGATAATAAAGATCATTGAATTGCATATTAATATGCAAGAGGTGAAGAAATGAAAATACTAATTGTTGACGATGAAGAGGGTATCTGTAAGCAATTAAAGTATGAATTGCAAAAAGAAGGTTTTAAAGTTGAGTATAGAATATCCCCACTTAGCGTTCTGGAGGATTTAAAGAGAGCTAAGGAGGATGGCGAGCCGTACAATTTCTTACTCCTCGATATCCGTATGCCAGGGATGGATGGTTTTAAACTATTGGAGGAGATCAAAAAGGAGCGACTTAATCTGGAGGTTATCTTCATTACCGGATATGGCGATGAAGAAAAAGCAATAAAAACAATTCGCTTAGGTGCATTTGATTATCTAAATAAGCCAATTTCTTTAAAAGAACTCCACACAGCTATTTTTCGCATCAATCGGAAGATAGAGAGAGAAGAAAAGGAGCCGCTTAGGCACCACGTTCTGGTGGTAGATGATGAGAAAGGCCTGTGTGACCACATTAAGCATGAACTGAATAAAGAGGGCTATCTGGTGACAGCTGCATATGATGGTGAAGAAGGTTTAGACTATTTTAAGAATAATCGGGTGGATATAGTCATAGCAGATCTTAAGATGCCTAGAATGAGTGGTCTTGAGATGCTTAAACGTTGCAGAGAGATTGAGGACAATTTTATATCGATTATTATTACCGGTCATGGTGATCATGAGACTGCTATTAAAGCATTGAGAATGGGCGTTTTTAACTATCTAAAAAAACCTATTCCACTTGAAGAACTTATTATTTCAGTGGACAAAGGGATCGATCTGCTGTTTCTTCAAAGAGGTCTTTCAGCGCATAAACGGGAACTGGAGATCGAAATAGCTATTAAAAATCAATATACTGATAACCTTGAAAAGATCGTCGAGGAAAGGACCAAGGAACTTAAACAAAGTTACCAAAAAACAAAAAGGGCTATGGATGCAGCCATTGACACCATGTCTAAGATAATCGAAGCCAAAGACCCCTATACTGCCGGTCACCAGCATAGAGTCTGCCAATTAGCCGTTCCCCTTGCCCGAGAGTTAGGTCTTTCTGAAGATAAGATTGAAGGGATAAGGATAGCCTCTCTAATTCATGATATCGGAAAGATCGGCCTGCCCACTGAAATCTTAAGCAAACCCACCACGTTAACTGATATAGAATTCAATATAATTAAAGAGCATTCCCAAATAGGATATGATATTTTAAAATCTATAGATTTTCCCTATCCAGTAGCTCAAATTGTCCTTCAACATCATGAACGCTTAGATGGTTCAGGATATCCCAGTAATTTAAAAGGTGATAAGATTCTGCTGGAAGCCAAAATCATAGGAGTAGCTGATGTAGTAGAAGCAATGTCTTCCCACCGACCTTACCGTCCGGCTTTAGGCATAGAAAAGGCATTAGAAGAGATCTCACAAAATAAGGGCATTCTATATGATTCGGAGGTAGTCGATACCTGCATCAGGTTGTTTAAAGAAAAAGGATTTAAATTTGAGTAGTAGAAATATAGGGTGCGGTGATGGGTGTGCCAGGCTAAATTATGTAGCACACTGTGTTATCGTGATGTAAATGATAAATGGGTAAACTGAATCCTGAAGCATTGCGTTATCTGGTTACCTCATTAGATAATATCTTAAGTAATAAGTGATATATAAGTTAAAAAAGGGTTTTAAAAAAAAATTATAGAAATTTGTATAATAGTAGTTGTATATATACTTGTTTATCTCGGAAAATGAATAGGGGCGAACAAGATGAAAGAAAAAGATAAGACAAAAGCAGAATTAATAAAAAAATTGGAGACTTTACAAGAACGGGGAAAAAGGTGTTTAAAGATATCACCGAACACCAACAAATTGAGGAAAAATATCAATCATTTACCAAGTATATATTAGATGCCTCAGCAGTAGGGATATTTATATTAGATTCTGACTTCAAAGTAGTCTGGATAAATAAGGCAATAGAAAGTTATTTTGGTCTGCAAAGGGAGAAGATTATTGGAAAAGATAAGAAAAAGTTAATTAAGAAAAACATACAACATATATTTGAAGACCCGGATGAATTTATCCGAAGAGTTTTTGCAACCTATGATAATAATACCTATGTTGAAAATTTCGAATGCCATGTACTTCCTGATGGAAAGCGTAATGAACGTTGGTTGGAACACTGGAGTCAGCCCATTAAATTCGGACTTTACGCAGGAGGACGAATCGAACATTATTATGATATCATTGACCGTAAACGGACAGAAGAAGCCTTAAAACAATCCGAGGAGAAACTAAAATCAATTCTCAATACTATGTCTGATTACTGTTATAGGGATTGTAATCTATCCTGAGGATGGTGAAAATAGTGAGACCCTAATAAAAAATGCTGATATCGCTATGTATCAGGCTAAGGAAAAAGGTCGGAATAATTATCAGTTTTGTAAAAAGCTCATATAAATTAAGAGTGATTCTGTGATTCAAAATAATCTAAAATGAAATCAAGAACAATCCTTTTATAGAGTAGGGGCTTGATTTATCAAGCCCGTCATTATATTGCCTTTAAACCCGTATGTGTTAATTATTAGAGGGTTTAATAAATAAAAATTTCTTACTTATTTTTTAGGTGACAAATAAGATGAAAAATGAGAATAAAACTAAAGACCAACTTATCAAAGAATTAGCAAGAATACAGAAAAAAAATACTGATTTGGAAGAAATAATAATTGAGGAAAAACGGACAAAGAAAGAACTAAAAGAATCTGAAAAAAAGTATAAAAATTTAGTTGAAGAAACCCCACTTGGTATAGCTAATATAGGTGTCACAGGTAAAATCATCTATATTAACAAGAGATTAGAAAAGATCTCAGGTTATTCACGAGAAGAAGTAGTGGGTAAGGATGTTTTTAAACTTGGTTTCTTTTCTAACGAAATGCTAAAACTTTTAAAAGAACGATTAAAGGTTAGATTTAGAGGAGGATCAGTTCATCAGCGTAGAGAGATTCGTTTTAAATGTAAGGATGGAAAATGGATATGGATAGAAATAACCGCTATGCTAATAAAAAAATGGGGAATTCCATATAATTTGCGAATTACTGTACAAGATATTACTGAACGCAAAAAAGTAGAGGAAGAATTAAGAGATTCAGAAGAGCATTTAAAGATATTATTCGATTACGCTCCTGATGCTTATTATATAAGTGATTTAAAAGGTAATTTTATTGATGGAAATAAGGCAGCGGAAAGAGTGATTGGTTGTAAAAGAGAAGAATTGATTGGAAAGAGTTTTTTAAAATTAAAATTACTCTCTCTTGCTAATATATCAAAAGCAGCAAAAACATTAGCAAAAAATATAATAGGAAAACCAACCGGACCCGATGAGTTTATATTAAATAGGAAAGATAATAGTAAAGTGACAGTTGAGATCTCCACTTATCCGGTAAAAATTAAGGGAAGAACTTTAGTATTAGGTATAGCAAGGGATATCACTGAGCGCAAAAAAGCAGAAGAAATCTTATGGAAAAGCCAACAAGAATTTGCGAGTATATTTAAACATAATCCTGAAGCTTCAGTCTATTTGGATGAGAAGAGTAGAGTTTTAGATATAAATTCCCGCTTTAGCGAGCTTTTTGGTTATAAAGTAAAAGAAATTAAAGGTAACGATATCAATAGTGGAATAATTCATCCTCCTGATAAAATAGAGGAAGCAAAAAGATTAACTAAAAAATCGATAAAAGGATATATTAACTATGATACTATTAGAAAGAAGAAAGACGGTACTTTATTCCCTGTATCCATATCTGGTTCTTCAGTTTTAATTGATGGAAGAACTAAAGGAAGGATAATATTATATCAAGATATTACCCAGCGCAAACAGGCAGAACAAAAGATAAAACAGGGTTATGAAAAGCTCCAAAAAACTATGGAAGCTACCATCTATACTATATCTAAAATAATAGAGACCAGAGATCCCTATACTGCTGGTCATCAAAATACAGTTTCTCAACTTGCAGTGGCTATAGCCCAAGAAATGAAACTTCCTGAAGATAAGATTGAAGGAATACGGATAGCTGCCCTGATTCACGATATTGGAAAGATAAATATACCTGCTGAAATTCTAAGTAAACCAAGCAAATTAAATGGGATGGAGTTTAGTTTAATTAAAAATCATCCCAAAGTAGGTTATGATATTTTGAGGAAAATAGATTTTTCGTGGCCGGTTGCAAAGATTGTCTTGCAGCACCATGAAAGATTAGATGGTTCAGGATATCCCAATAATTTAAAAGATGAGGAGATTCTTCTGGAAGCCAGAATAATAGGAGTAGCTGATGTGGTAGAGGCAATGTCTTCTCACCGACCTTATCGCCCAGCTTTAGGCATAGATAAAGCCTTAGAGGAAATCTCTCAAAATAGAGGTATCCTCTATGATCCTGAAGTGGTAGACATCTGCTTTAAGCTCTTTAAAGAAAAAGACTTTAAATTTTAAATCATAGTAGCTTTTTATTAAACATAACACTTTATACCGGCATTATCATCAGGCAACAGATCAATAATAATCTAATTAGTACTACTCAATCCAGGGTAAAACATATTGAAATCTTTCTTGATTTAGAAAAAGAATCAACTAAATAGTTATCCGTGTGTTTGTCTATTAAAGAGCTTCTTTTATCAGAAAAGGAAGAAGAAAATTAGAGAGATTGTAATAGAAATGTCTAATGTCAAGGGCTGACCCCTGATTGTTGGTTGATAAAGTTTATATCAAAAAAAGATTTTTAGAAATTTTGTAGAATATTTGATAGTAGAGGATATCAAAGTTAATATTATAGAAAAATAGGTTACCAACTAACCTTATATAAGAAGTAATTTAATATTATTTTTGCGGAGGTGCAAATTTAAAAATGAGATACGAAGAAAAGACAAAAGACCTGCTTATTGAAGAGTTACGGGAAATACATAAAAAGATTACTGACTTAGAGAAGGTAAAAGTTATGTATAATCAGTTGGAGAAAGAACTCCAACAGAGTTATGAAAAGTTACAAAAATTTATAGAAGGTACTGCCTATATTATTATGAAAGTAGTTGAAACAAGGGACCCCTACTCCATAGGGCACCAACAAAGAGTCTCTAAACTTGCTACTGCCATAGCCCAGGAGACGAAGCTTCCTCAGGATAAGATTGAGGGAACCAGGATTGCTTCTTTGGTTCATGATATTGGAAAGGTTAATTTACCCACTGAAATTATAAGTAAACCTAGTAAATTAATTGAAGTAGAATTTAATTTAATTAAAAATTATCCCAAAGTAGGTTATGATATCTTAAAAAAAGTAGATTTTCCCTGGCCTATTGCCGAAATTGTTTTTCAGCATCAGGAAAAGATAGATGGTTCAGGTTATCCGAGAGGGTTAAAAGGTGATGAAATTTGTATAGAAGCAAAAATATTAGGGGTAGCAAATGTAGTTGAAGCAATGTCTTCTTATAAATCTTACCGACCTGCTCTTAGTATTGATGAAGCTTTAACGGAAATTTCAAAGTATGAAAATATTCTTTTTGATCCTGAAGTGGTAGATGCCTGTTTAAAACTCTTCAAGGAAAAAGAATTCAAATTTGAATAAAAATGAAAGTCTAAAAATGATAACAAATCTACTTTTGCATACTTTATTTTAAGTATCGATTATTTAGTTTTAATTTTATAAATCAGTTTTATAAAAATTACAATAAAGAGCTACAAATGTTGCAATAGAGAAAAGTAGACAAACTCAAGCTCTTTGACCAATGTCAAGGGACTTTTTTGCTTAAATCTTTATTTAAGAAAAAGGGTCTTTAAAATATTGAGAAGTTCTAATAGATTTATTAGTATATGGTCGTAGCATGCGTTCGGATATAGTTCTTGCTTTAAGTGGATCACCAAGTTTTTCTAATCTTTGAATAATCAAGGAATCGAGTTTTAATAACCTTAGAATTTGTGTAACTCTCGCTCTTGAGATTCCCTTTAATCTTGCAAGTTGTGCTTGGTTTTTTACATCACCTTTCTCAATCATCTGTTTATATCCTTTTGCTAAATAAATAGGGTTTCGGTATATTCGTGCAGTTTGATTGACTTTCATTGCTTTATGAGAAAAATAAAATATAGAAGTAAAAGTTCTATCTATGTTACAGTCTGGGGAGCCAGGCTTTATCATAGGCAGAACTTCTTTATCAAATGGTTCTACCTATTTTATTATTTTTTAATTCTCAACAGATACTAATAACTTCTTCTAACTTTTGATACACTTTTTTGGTTTCATCACTCATGCAAAAAGTTCGAAAATCGTTTTGTTGGGGGAGGCCATATAATAGTTGGTTTTATTACTTTACTGAAAAACTAACTGATTTAATTTAATATTATCTATTACTATATCCCTCTTAAAAGTTCCAAACGTTTCCAATAGGGGGAGCCTGACAATTTCAAGCCCTTTGGCATTTGCTGAAGGGCTTTATTTATTTTTATAAATTATTTTCCAGAAAAAGAAGGATTTTTAAATAGAACTGTAGTATAATGAAGATAGTCTATTAAAAATAAATTGAAGAAGTCTATTTTTAATCCAAGCAGAATATCTATAATAGCATTATTCTAAAATAAAAAGCTATATTGTCTAAGATTTAACTTAAGAGTAGCATTCTTTCTCTATCCCAAGAGACCCACTAAGTAACATTCTTATAACTATACTAACCATCCAACCATCAATCTTCTATCATCACTCAACATAAAACCAAATACCTTCTTCTGGATGAAGGAAACAGGAGAGACCTTTTCTTTCCATCATAAAAGAAAAAGGTGCCGAAGAGGCAAGATACGATAAGTATGCAAACTCTCAGGCAAAAGGACTGTTACCGGACAGAGCTCTGGAGAGCTTTATACCAAAAAGCACCGAAGGGGCAACTCCTAATCTTTAGGAAAACCTTTACAGAGTTTACTTTAAAGAACTATTTCTTAATCATATAGGAAGAATCTTTCAGGTAAAAGACAGAGTAAGAGAGTAATATCATTATTTTCTTAGGCTGCCCTTTTTTGTTTCCTAAAAAATATCAAGTCTTGAATTTAAAAATAATGTATTCCGGCAAAATTTATCGGTGACGGTGAAGACCTCAATCCTGGCTTAATTATTGAGGAGGTACCAGAAGAAACTAAAAAATTAACCCTTAAAGCAACGGGTAGAATAGATTTTCTACCTCAATAGCTTTAGACAATTAAATAATGGCAGGAGACGGTTCTTTGTCCTATTTTTTCAGCAATGGTTTTAAGCCAAAGAACTATCCTCTGTCACATGGAGATAATAAGTTGAATAAACTCTTTAGTATAAAATAATTCAAGAGGATTGAATTTTCCTCAACTAGATAATATTTTCCTAATAATTGAAAGGAGATAAAAGATGAAGAAATTATTGTTCGTGCTACTCGTAATTACCTTAGCAGTATCCCTATTAATTGGTTGTACCTTAGTCACCCAAGGCAAGGGTGAAGGGGAAGGTGGTGGTAAGATTGCATTTCAATCTAATCGTGATGGAAATGATGAGATCTACGTAATGAATGCAGATGGCTCTAACCAGACTAACATTACAAATAATCCAGCTGGGGATTTGTTGCCCTGTTTTTCACCAGATGGAACTAAGATTGCATTTACATCTTGGCGTGATGGAAATTATGAGATCTACGTAATGAAGGCAGATGGCTCTAACCAGACTAGACTTACAAATAATCCAGCTTGGGATAGGTACCCCTGTTTTTCACCAGATGGAACTAAGATTGCATTTGCATCTGATCGTGATGGAGATTTTGAGATCTACGTAATGAATGCAGATGGCTCTAAGCAGACTAACATTACAAATAATCCAGCTCGGGATTTGTTGCCCTGTTTTTCACCAGATGGAACTAAGATTGCATTTACATCTTGGCGTGATGGAAATTATGAGATCTACGTAATGAAGGCAGATGGCTCTAACCAGACTAGACTTACAAATAATCCAGCTGGGGATTGGGGGCCCTGTTTTTCACCAGATGGAACTAAGATTGCATTTGAATCTTATCGTGATGGAAATGATGAGGTCTACGTAATGAATGCAGATGGCTCTAAGCAGACTAACATTACAAATAATCCAGCTGGGGATTGGGGGCCCTGTTTTTCACCAGATGGAACTAAGATTGCATTTGCATCTGATCGTGATGGAGATTATGAGATCTACGTAATGAATGCAGATGGCTCTAACCAGACTAGACTTACAAATAATTCAGCTGGGGATTATTCGCCTTCTTGGGGTCCATAAAAAAGGATAGCTTAGGTAATAGAAATATAAGGGCAGGCTTTCGCTTGCCCTATTCTATAGGTAAACCTGGTTCTCTTTTACTTCTTCATCTCATTTATCACGATAGCTAGATTATTTATTGCGTTCTCTAGATTTTTCATCCTGTTCTCCATCCTAATAATTAGTAATCAATAGGTACTGTGTTAAAAGTCAACCCAAAATGGCTATACCTGCTTTTATAATATATGGTTAGAATAAGAGTAGGGAGTATACTTTATTGATAAATATGGGAAAATAAGCAATCAAAAAGGATTTACAGTACTTGAAGGAAGGTTAATTAACTCCTTTAGTTTATAGATGTTACGTATATCTTGTACAATTTGGTTCCAACTGGCGAACGTTAGGGGAGCCTGACCATTCCCAGCCCTTTGGCCTTTTACTGAAGGGCTTTTTTTCCAATATTTTGCAAATTCTAATCTTTAGATATTGCTTTAATATTGAAGAATTAACTGATTTAATCTAATATTTTCCGCTGTCATATTCTCCTTAAAAGTTCTGAACGCGTCCAATAGGGGGAGCCAGACAATTCCATAGGCAGAACTTCTTTATCGGAGGTTCTGTCTATTTTCTTTCTTAGCATATTCCAATGACTTCTTCCAACTTACGATATACTTTCTCCGTTTCATCCCTCATACAAAAGTTGCGAAACTCGTCCTGTCTGGGGAGCCAAGACATTTCCAGCTCTTTGGCATTTGCTGAAGGGCTTTTTTGTTTTTAAAATATTTTTCAAAAAAGAAGGATTTTTTAAAGTTTTGTCGTATAATGAATATAGAAAAATTATATTAATGATGATAGCGAATTATTTTTTAAAATATGCCAATTTGGGAGCATAAATGAAATAATTTAGTTATTTCAAGTTGAACTAAACCGCTCCGCGGTAGCTTTACCAGAGACGCTTTTGTCTTTTATTGTTCTTTGAAAATTAGGTGATCTAATCCCGTTTAATAAAGATACCATTCTGTTCCCTTTCACTGGAAATTTATCTATTTTTTTCCTATGATAATCTTAATTAGGCAATAATAGATTAAAATCAATGAAAGGAGATTTTGTCATGGGAAAATTAAAGGAACAGATGAAAATGGATCTTGAGCTAAAGGGGTATAGCCCCAAGACTCAAGCTGCCTACCTCGGGTATATGAAAAACTTTGCCCGCTACTTCGGCAGATCACCGGCCAAGATGGGTGAGAAAGAAATACGGGAGTATCTTTACCATCTGGTAACAGGGAAGCAGGTGAGCACTTCCAGTATCAATGGAGCTTATAGTGCTTTGAAGTTTTTCTACCAGACAGTGCTTCAAGGGAACTGGAATATCGCAAAAATCCCTCGAACTAAAGTAAGAAAGAAACTTCCTATTGTTCTGGATGGCTCAGAAATAAAGCAGTTGTTTGCCGTTACCACCAACTTAAAGCACCGGGCCATTTTGATGATCACTTATTCGGCAGGATTAAGGGTCAGCGAAACGGCGCATTTAAAAGTCTCTAGTATAGATAGTAAACGGATGCAACTGCGTATCGCTCAGGGGAAAGGCAACAAGGATCGGTACACCTTGTTATCACCGGTTGCCCTGGACCTTCTTCGGGATTACTGGAGACAATATCGTCCGTTTAGCTGGTTATTCCCGGGCCGTTTACCAGATAGACCGATTTCCACTCGTGCTATCCAGAAAACATTTGAGAATGCGAAACGAAAGGCAGGTATCCAAAAACCGGCCACAGTCCATACCCTGCGTCATAGTTTTGCCACCCATCTTCTGGAAGCAGGAACCGATATTTATCGTGTTCAGAAACTGATGGGTCATACGACCCCGAAGACCACAACCATCTATATACATCTGAGACGCCAGGATCTGCTCAAAGTAGTCAGTCCGCTGGATTCTCTGCTGGATTCATAGAAATGGATTCCGATAAGGATACCAGGGCTCAAATTGAGGTGGCGGGCATATTTCGCCAGTTTGGCCCGGCCTACAGACAATCTCACCGTCTGCCGCTTCGTCATCTTAGAGCTATGAATGCTATCGAGTGTTGTCGCACTGCTGCCTTAGGTGGACATGTCGAACAATGTGATGTCTGCGGACATATTCGGATTTCTTACAACTCCTGTCGGAACCGACATTGTCCCAAGTGTCAAAGTCTGCCCAGGGAGAAGTGGCTGGCTGCCCGGAAGAGGGATTTACTACCGGTTAAATATTTTCATATCGTTTTCACCATCCCAGATCTACTTAATCCTTTGGCCTTGAGAAACCAGAAGGTGGTTTATGACCTCCTTTTCAAGGCAGCCTCCGAAGCCCTTCTTGCCTTAAGCAAAGACCCCAAGCATCTGGGTGCAGAGATTGGGTTTCTTTCGATTTTACATACCTGGGGACAGAATCTGATGGACCATCCTCACCTCCATTGCCTCGTCCCTGGTGGAGGGTTATCCCTTAATGGCAAGCGGTGGATTTCTTCCAGAAGAGGGTTTTTCATCCCGGTGAAAGTTTTGTCCCGGTTGTTCCGGGGAAAGTTCTTATTCCATCTAAAACAGGCCTATCGAGCTGGTAAGCTAAAGTTTGTCGGAAGAATCTGTTCGATGGGCGATAAGCGAGAATTTCAGAAGATGTTGGATCAGCTTTACCCGAAACAGTGGATTACCTATTGCAAGCCACCTTTTAGGAGTGCCCAATACGTAATTGAATATCTCGGTCGGTATACTCACCGGGTAGCAATATCTAATCATCGCCTGGTTAAAGTGGAAGATGGGAAGGTTACCTTCCGTTGGCGGGATTACGAAGATCACGGCAGAATTAAACTCATGACCGTGGATACCTTTGAGTTTATTCGACGGTTTTTATTGCACATCTTACCGGACAACTTTGTCAAAATCAGACATTTCGGGCTACTCAGCAATCGGAATCGAAAAACCAAGCTCAGGCGATGTCGGGAAATATTGGGTGTTGATTCAAACCGAGAACAGCAATCAACCGAGTCGGAAGGCTGGGAGAGATTACTCTTTGAGCTAACCGGTATTGACCCTCGCCTCTGTCCTTGTTGTAAAAAAGGCCGGATGGTCACCAGAGAGATCTTATCTCCCCAGGGCCCTGCCCCTCCCAGGGAGGTGAGATGGGTAGCTTGATTTTCAAATATCAGATATGAATAGAGGGTTAAAGGAGAAGAACGCTCTTTTTTAAGAAAATCAACTCTATTATGAAAGAGCACTTAGAAAAATATTTCCCGGACCCTTGAATTTACCTTTAGTTCTTCCTAAGAAGGTTATTAGGGAGAGTTTTAATAGCAATTTGATGAGCGAAATCGCTGGATTGAATTCCCATAGCCACGATGGAGCGGCTTCGTTCAACCGAATTGCTTCCGAAATTGAGCATAGGTAATATTAAAGTCACAAACCTTAGTTTCATCTGTGCTCCAACTTCGGAAGCAATCTTAATCGTTAAGCGAATAGTGCTAGGATTTTCTTTGGGTAGATATCTTATAAATAAAGAAAAGGAGGAAGACTTATGAATAATACTCGATTAAGAAAGACTTTATCAATCCTGAATTTGTTAGGATTTCTCGGTATAGTTATTGTAAACTATCTTGCTGTCACCCTTCCTTTAAATAACAAAACAACCGGTGAGTTATCTGATCAATACCCTAACTTGTTTGTTCCCGCAGGATTTACTTTTTCAATTTGGGGAGTAATCTACTTATTACTTGCTATTTTCATTGTGTATCAGTTGCTCTATGCCTTTAGAGGAAATACAAAAAATTCCTCTTTCCTGGAAAAAATAGGCATCCTGTTTTTCGTTTCTTCCCTTGCAAACCTCAGCTGGATTTTTGCCTGGCACTTTGAACTTGTCTCTATATCCCTTTTTTTTATGCTAGTCCTGTTGGTTTCTTTAATAGGCATTTATGTAAAACTACATATTGGCAGATCAGATTCATCAAAATCTGAAAAATACTTAGTTCATCTTCCCTTTAGTGTATATCTTGGTTGGATTACCATCGCCACAATTGCCAATACTACAGCACTTTTGGTGAATCTTGGCTGGAATCGATTTGGGTTCAGCGAACAATTCTGGACTGTAGCTGTCATTATTATCGGTATAGCTATCTCACTCACTATACTTTTATATCGGAAAGACATTTTCTACTGTCTGGTAGTGGATTGGGCTTTATTCGGGATACTAATGAAACGACTTACTGTTGATGCTGTACCAGTTCAAAGTATAATCATAGTGGTAATCATTGGATTAACTTTTATTTCACTTGGAATAATTGTACAGATAATAAGAAGGAAGGTTTATTAGAAAAAAGCAAACAGCTCCATTGAAAAGGTTTCGCCAAGTTTAAGCAAATTTTCAGAACAAAGGTCAGACTTTATTCCAAATTTTTGAATAAATAGATACATCTCATTTTCTTAGATAAACAATTTTTACTTTTAAATTAAATAAATAGAGAAGGTGTGCCAAGTCAATAATTCGGTAACTTTTTCTAACTTTTAGCAAGGTGCTTTATAAATTATCTTCTCGTTTTTCTTAAAATGATTATATTTAAATACACATTTTAGTCAGATGCTTTATCTTAAAAAAAATTCTTATTTTATGATATATGGTTAGAATAAGAGTAAGGAGTATACCTATTGATAAATAAGGGATAATAAGCCATTAAATTGGATTTAAACGCTTACAGGAAGACCAATTAACTCCTTTAGTTTATAGATATTTTGAAGTCCTTTAGTAATCTCACCCCAACAAAAGTTCTGAAGCTGTCCACTAGGGGGAGAGAGAAGGAGTACTAAAATGATAGAAGGATTCATTACCAAATATCTGCTTGATTTTGCCCTTGTATTCTTAGTCGGACTAATCAGTAAATTTATGATCAATAAATTTGGGGAAGACCGGGCAGGAAGGATCAAGGAGGCCATCCTTGCCGCCATGCTCTGGGCAGAAGAAGAGCTGGGTATCGGTAACGGTGAGGAAAAATGGAAGATTGCCTGGGTGAAATTAATCGAAATATTAAGGAAGCAGAAGGTCACCTTAAAAGAGGGAGAAATCTCCTATGTCAAGGATCTCATGAAAGCCACCGTTCCGGAAGTCAATGAAATGATCTATAAGGCCATGCCGGATACGGTAAGAAACGGCAGGACCTTAAAATATAAGTAATATGGATAGAATTAATGTTATACCATTAACCGAATATTTCTCTCTGTATGAATTTGCCTGCCCCTGCTGTAAGCGGGTAATGCTTTCACCGGACTTGCTGACCAGGTTAAACCATTTAAGGATGGTCATCAATCAACCCATCTATATCAACTCCGGATTCCGCTGTGAAAAGGAAAACAGGAAGGTTGGGGGTGTACAGGGCTCCTACCATCTACAGGGTATGGCAGTCGATATCCATGTGAAGGATTACCTGCTTTATGACCTGCTCATGTATGCCCAGGAAATCGGCTTTACCGGTATCGGCTTTTATGAAAAGGAAAACTTTCTACATCTGGATATCCGTTCCGGAGAAAGAAGGATTTGGAAAGGAAGGCAACTCATTGGATATTGAATATATGCTCAAACTCATAGCGAATAACGGATTTCCCCTGGTACTTTCCATCTATCTGGTCTATAAACTGGAGTCCTTTATCAATGAGATCATCAAGAATCAGAAGGAATTCTCTCAATCCGTTACCCTTGAAATCAAGGAAATCAAGAAAACCATCAGCGATTTAAGGGTAGACTTCGCTAAAAACCAATGAAAGCGTTGATAGATAAGGGTTATCGCGGTATTTCAGATGAAGCTCTCATTTGGCGTATATGAGCTTTATTTTTTCTATTTGATATCATATCAATGGCGTCAAAATTATTGCTTAAAATGCCCCTAGATTAAACCAAATTTTTTACGAATCCTGAAATTTATTGCTTTTCTATCTTTATCCGCTATTATCCTACCTACTGACTCACTTGTTACATGATTATCCCTGTAATAAATTTTATTATAGAAAGGCTATTGAAAATAAAAGAGTATTCAAGTTACCGATTAGCATTATTCCAAAGTATTTAAGAAAATATTTTGAATATCTGCTTTATTTTTTAAACAATAAAATGATATATCTTATAAAATGGTTTAATTTATTTGTAATAAAATCTAAAGAGAAGATAAGATTAAAAAACAAGAATATCTTATGGAAAGATCATAGTAATTTTTTCAGGTTAATTCTATAAGAGAAAAATAACAATCATAATATAGCACAGGTTAAGAATAAGTGAAATGAATGAATTTTTAGGAAAATATATAATTCCTATTATGCTACCATTAGCAAGAAAATACTTTATAATATTAGAAACCTAGATAAAAAGATAGGAATGGAAAGGGTTTTTGCTAGAGGTTATGCTGTTTGAAATGAAGCCCCGCGTGATCCTACGTAAATATCTTATAAACTGACAAGCCATTTACATGTTATAGGAAATAAATGAGTAATTGTTTGCATCTTAAAAAGAAAAAGTTTTTAAGAAGTATCAAGTAGAAAAATGACTCACCAATCTGTTAAACCACGAAAAATACCGCTGCTTAGTTTACTGATCTTTGGGGCATTTGGAAATATAAAAGAGTGCATCCATAAAGATTTTAAAGGAAAAAGGAGCAGCATTCAGCATTTGATACTTAAGATAGATATGTCAAATATGAAATCTAACTCTATAGTAATACTGCTTTACTTATAATTAATTAATTATTAGGGTATTTATACTAAATTATAGAAATTAGTACAATTTGCAAAATATTAATTAAAAATATAACTATTTAACCCTGCTAAAAAAAATAAAAAAAAGTTTGATTTTATATATTATGTATGATAATATAACATATATGGAAAGGAGTCTCCGTAATATGGAAAAAACTAGCAAAAAGGAAAGAATAAAATCTATCGATAAAGTTTTAAATCTTTTAGAATTGCTTTCAATGAATGAACATGAAATGGGCATTGCAGAAATAGGTAAACAATTAAATATGGGTTTAAGTACTGTTCGTAGAATTTTAACCACACTAGGGACAAGAGGATATATTATCAAAAATAAAAAAACTAAAAATTATAGATTGGGGATAAAATTATTTGAACTAGGTTTTAAAGTTCAAAGTACCAAGCATCTTATCAGGTCAACAAGACCTTACTTAAGAAAATTATCTAAAATTACCAATGAAACAGCTAATTTGGCAATATTAGAGGGTAAAGAAGTTATTTATCTTGATACCGTTAGGAGTTCAGAAGTATTAAAGACCGAAATTATCCCTGGAACAAGAACCCCAGCTCATTGTACTGCTTTAGGAAAGGTTTTATTCGCTTATCTTCCAAGGAGTGAATTTAATTATTTATTTAATATGAACGAAAAACTTGTTAGTCTTACTTCAAATTCAATCTCTTCCTTAGATGAATTAAAAGATATTTTAAAAGAAGTTAAAAAAAAGGGTTATGCGATTGATAAGGAAGAATATAAGCTTGGAATTAATTGTATGGGAGTTCCTGTATTCGACAAAGAGAGAAAAGCTATCGCCGCTATTAGCACTACCGGTCCAGCATCACGTTTTACTATAGATAAAATGGAAAAAGCCAAGGAAATATTAATAAGTATATCCAAAGAAGTTTCTAATTCGTTTTATATCATGTAGCTATATCATGTAATAAAAAAACTAGAAGGGAGGAATAAATAATGAGTAAAAAAAAGACCCGTTTGGATTTTATAAAAATGAAGAAAGAAAAAGAAAAGGTAACCTGGGTTACGGCCTACGATTTTCCCACCGCCTCATTTGCTGAACAAGCTGGTATAGACATGATATTAGTAGGTGATTCCATGGGAATGGTGATATTGGGTTATCAAGACACGATCCCAGTGACCATGGAGGATTGTATCTCTCATTGCCAGGCCGTTCGACGAGGAGCGCCAAATACTTTCTGTATTGGTGATATGCCCTTTTTATCTTATCAAATTTCTAACTCAGAAGCGGTCAGGAATGCCGGACGTTTCTTAAAAAAGGCTGGTATGGATGCAGTTAAACTAGAAGGGGGCAGGAGAGTCAGTGATCAGATCAGGGCAATCGCTGATGCTGGCATACTGGTTATGGGTCATATTGGTCTAACACCCCAGAGTTCTGGTCAATTGGGTGGATTTAAAGCTCAAGGGAGAGATGCGGCTAGCGCCAGAGAGTTGATTAAGGATGCCCTAGCTATTCAAGAAGCCGGTGGTTATGCCCTTCTCTTGGAAGCGGTGCCACCTGAATTAACCAATTTTATTACCAAGAAGCTAACAATACCGATTTATTCTATCGGTGCAGGGGCCCCCTGTGACGGTCAATTATTGATTTGTGGAGACATGTTGGGTTTTTTCCAGGCCTTTACCCCAAAATTTGTTAAAAAATATGCCAATGTAGCCGAGATTGAGACCAACGCTTTCAAAGAGTATATAAAAGATGTAAAGAGTGGTGCTTTTCCTACTGATGATTATGTTTACCACATTCGAAAAGGCAAAGAAGAGGAATTCTATGAAATGCTAAAAGAGTTTGAATAGAAAAATGATAAGATAAGCTTAATTTAAAAGAGGAGAAAGACTAGTGAAAAGTTTAAAAGAAATAAGAGATTTTATGGAAAAGATGAATATTCCAGGGCAAGACCTTCATAATCTACCCTCTTCCCAAAAAACTTTCCCGGATAAAGCACATTGGCGTATTGAAATTTCCGGGGTGGAACGAGCATCAACCATGGAAGCCATGATTAAAGAAGCAGATAAAAGAAATGTTACCATTCATCGAGCTATCGTTACTGTCCAGGGTTCCACGCTTGTTGATTTTGAAGAATTAAAGGCTATTAGCCAAATGGGTCATGATAAAAAAATTGAAGTCATTGCGACCATGGGTCCACGAAAAGCCTGGGATGTTGGTGCCCGGGCTCCGGGATTTTTAGAAGGAGCTGCGGTTGGCTTTCGTTTGAGGGGGTCAGACAATATTTCTTACTGGTTGGCTGATTTAATGAGAAATTTGGAAGCAGGATTGAGAGGATTTCTAGTTCTTGATGAAGGAATATTGATGATTGTGAATCAGATGAGAGAAAATGGCTTTATTCCAAGGGAAACGGTTTTTAAATGGTCTGCCTTTGGAGGTTATTGTAGTGCAGCGGGGGCTAAGGTCATAGAAAATATGGGTGCAAATTCTATAAATCCGACCTCTGATGTTTCTTTATCTATTCTAGCGGGGATACGCCAAGCAGTTGATATTCCTATTGATATTTATATGTTTATTACTGATGCAGAGGGAGGAATGTACCGTATATATGATGCACCTGAGGTAGCGCGTGTGGCTGCACCCTGTTATTTTAAAATAGAACCGGGTATCTCTCAGGCTGACATATATAAACCATGGATTCATGAGAGCTGGCATGCAGAATTTATGAGAGAAAAAGTGAAAGAAGCCTCAATTTTTCAGGAAATTATGGCGACCCATGCTCCTCAGATGAAGTTATCCCAAAATGGACCTTCAGATTTGGTACTTCCAGCTAAATACTAGAAAGATTTTAGTTTATTTTATGTAATGATTTGAATAAAACAACCAATAGTAATTTAAGATTAAGGATACAAACAAAAAATGATTTTTTTAACAGACAAACAAGTCAAGAAGATAATAAACATGAAAGAAGCAATTGATATAGTTGAGGAAACATTTAAATGCTATTCAGAAGGCAAAGCTATAGTACCTAATAGGACACAAATTAAATTGTCTCAAGGAAAATCAACTGCTCTCTATATGCCTGGGTATTCAGAAAATATGCAGTCTTTAGGAATAAAAATTGTGACTGTATTTCCCGATAATGTATATTATGGACGTAAAACAATTAATGCATTAGTTGTATTAAGCGGAACAAAAACAGGGGAACCGATAGCGTTAATAGAGGCAAATTATCTAACTGCGTTGAGGACAGGAGCAGCTTCTGGGGTTGCTACTAAATATTTAAGTAGAGAGAATTCAAAAAAAATATCAATAATTGGAGCAGGATATCAAGCTAAGACTCAATTAGAAGCGATGTGTTGCGTAAGAAATATTACTGATGTTCTAGTTTATGACATAAGTCTAAAAAAGGCCAAAGAATATATATATTCCATGAAAAAGCAACTAAGCAATAATATCGTATTTAAATTAGCTTCTTCCTCTAAAGAGGCCATTAAAGATACGGATATTATCTGTACTACTACTTATTCTAAGAAACCAGTATTTGAACCAGAATATTTAAAAAAAGGTGTTCATATAAATGCCATAGGAAGTTTTGCTCCTGATATGCAGGAAATAAATGAAGAGGTAATAGTTAAAGCAGATAAAATTTGTGTTGATTCTATTGAGGCTGTATTAAAAGAAGCAGGGGATTTGATTATTCCAATAAATAAAGGCTTAATAAATAGGCAAGATGTAAATTGTGAAATTGGAGATGTTGCTATTGGTAAAAAGAGGGGCAGGGAAAACGATAGTGAAATAACTATATTTAAAACGGTTGGAATTTCAATTCAAGATATAGCTGTTAGTATGCATATTTATAAGAAAGCAAAACAATTAAAGCTAGGGAAAAAAATTAATTAGACATAAGATACAGAAGTTTTTTATTTATTTAATAAATATTAGAAATGTGCGAGTAGACTTAATATAGAAAATAATAGCCGCGAATATTCAATCATAAATATTTATAAATAAATAAGGAAGAAAGGAGGTATTAATTTTTCTTAATATAAGGAATAAATTATAGGAGGTAAAATTTAATGTTTAATAAAAATAATATTAAACTGCTTGGTAAAATTATTGTAATGATTGTTATTTTGTTTACATTTACTATTTCAAGTATTGCTGTTAATAATGGCACAATAGTTTTGAAATTTGCTCACACTGATAATGTATATGATACAACCCAACTAGGGGCTGAAGTTTTCAAGAAGCTAGTAGAAGAACGTTCAAATAATCAGATAAAGGTAGAAATATACCCTGCAACATTATCTAGCAGTGAAGATGAGTTACATGAATTCATGATGTCTGGAACGTTAGAGGTTATGAATCTGAGTCTCGGACACGTTGCTGGATACTTTCCTGATGCCCAATTTTTACAATTACCATTTCTTTTTAATAATCATGAACATTATATTGTAAGCAGAAATAGTAGAGTAGTGAAAGATCTTTTAGAAAGATTTGGGGATAAGATGAATTTAATAGTTCTTGGTATAGTATCTGATACTAATGGACTAGCAATTTCCAGCACTAAACCAGTTTATAGTATTGAAGATTGTAATGGATTAAAATTAAGATGTATGCAGAATCCCTTATTTATAGATATGTATAGAGCTTTTGGCTGTACTCCAACTCCTACTGATTGGGGAGAACTATATACATCTTTGCAAACCGGATTGGTAGAAGCACATGATATAGGTGTTAAATCTAGTTATGACTATAAACTTAGTGAAGTTGCAAATTGTTTTGCAATTACAGAACATATGTGGGCACAACGGATTATAGCAATTTCTAAAGAAGCATGGAATAGACTATCAGATGAACAAAAAGAGATAATATCAATATCTGGAAAAGAAGCATGCGAAATTTCAGATCAATTTGTATACGTCAAAGAAGAAGAATTTATAGAAAAAGCTAAGGAGGATGGTTATGTTGTAACTTATCCAGATATAAAACCCTTCAAGGAAAAATCTTCTTTGGTATACGATAAGTGGTTTGAAAAAAATCCACATTGGAAAGAGCTTTATGAAGAAATACAATATCTAGATCCTCATGTTAGAGAGCCAGTAGCAGGTACAGAAGTAAAATAAACTATATAAATTATGATGTAATGTAAAAAAGTTAAAGGTTTAAATATTTTATAGTTTCTCGCCCTTGTTAAAAAAAGGGTGAGAAACTATAAAATTACTAAGCATTTGATGGATTGTTAAAAGATTGGTGTAATACTTCATGAATAAAAAAGGAACCATATATAAAATAAGAAAAATGTGGAATGTTTTCTCCGATAATATTGAAATATTTTTTGGTAGAATATTAATTTTATTAATGGTTGTACTACTAGTTTTATTAGGGTTCACGATTATTTTAAGATATATTTTTAATATCTCAATTTCTTGGTCAAATGAATTTCTAAGGTTTACATTCATATATATAGTCTTTATTGGCACTGCTATTTCTAATAAACAAGAATCTCACGCGAAAATTGAATTTATATATAATAAGTCACCAAAAAATTTAAAACACATTTTCACAATTGTAAATTTCACAGTAATGATTTTTATTTCTTTAATCTTTATTATATTAGGTATAAACCAAGTTATTGCAAGATGGCATACTTATGCTCCCGTTATGACGTTTCTTCCGATGGGGTTTGTTTATTTGTCAATAGTAATTTGCGGATGTATGACCTTAATTTTTGTTATTTTGAAAATATTAAATAAAGATTATTAGTTTTTCAAATCATTTAAACTCAGTAAGATAATTATTTAAAAAAAATTTCAATCTATAATATTAAAGAGGTTTGCCACCAAATGAGTTTATTTTATTTGGTATTAATAATTTTTCTATTACTAGCTTTTATTAGAGTACCAGTAGCTTATGCCTTGCTTACATCGACTATGTTTTATTTTATATTTTCAGAAGCATCTTTTTATATAGTCATAATAAGATTATTTCGATCGTATGATTCTTTTATATATATTGCTATTCCTCTATTTATTTTAACAGGGAAAATAATGTCAGAAAGTGGTCTTAGTGATCGCTTAATTAATTTGTCTGATTTAATAGTTGGAAGATTTAAAGGTGGGCTAGCTCATGTAAACATAGTTGTAAGTATGTTTTTTGGTGGCATTACTGGTACAGCTATTTCAGATACATCTGCAATAGGATCAATGTTAATACCCGCTATGGTTAAAAAAGGATATACAAAAAGTTTTAGTGCTGCTGTTACCGCTGCCTCTTCAACTATGGGTCCAATAATTCCTCCAAGTTTAATGTTTATTATTTATGGTTCCTTAGCAAATGTATCTATAGCAGAGATGTTTATAGGAGGAATTATTCCTGGAATTATGGTTGGATTATTACAAATGGGTGTAGTTGTAATTTATAGTAAAAAATATAATTTTCCAAGAAGAGAAAAAAGTATTAAATTTACCGAAGCTTTGAAGATAATTAAAGATTCTATATTAGTTTTATTGTTACCAATTTTTATATTAGGCGGAATAGCTCTGGGAATAGTGAGCCCAACAGAAGCCGCGCTAATAGCTGTATTTTATTCACTATTTGTTTCGGTATTTATTTTCCGAATCTTTTCAATTAGCGAAATACTAGGAATTATAAAAGAATCAGCTATTGAAACGGGAAGCGTTTGTGTTATTTTAGCGGCAGCAGGATTATTTGGTTTTATTTTATCTAACGAGCAAATCCCCTATAAATTTTCAGTGTGGCTACTAAATTTTACTTCTTCTAAATTTCAAATATTACTTTTAATAAATGTTATGCTATTTATAATAGGGATGTTTATGGACAGTATCCCAGCAATAATAATAATTACACCAATATTTTTACCCATATTAATGGGAATAGGCATTAATCCGGTACATGCCGGAATCTTTATGTGTATTAATCTTATAACAGGAGTCGCTACACCACCAGTTGGATGTTGCATTTTTGCAGCATCATTAATAGCCAAAGAATCATTAGAAAGGGTTAGCATTGCTATTATTCCTTTTATTATTACCAATATTATAGTAACTCTTTTAGTAACTTATATACCACGAATAACTTTATTTTTACCTTCATTAATTAAATAGCATAACTTTTAATATTTCCTAAAAATATTATTACAACTAATAAATAAGAGTATATTATAGAAAAGATTACAAAAAAATAAAGAGGAGGATAATCATTTGGAAAAAGAAGTATCTAATTATTTAAATGAATTGGAAGTATCGCTTAATAAATTAGCAAAAGATATATGGGATCATCCACAAATAGCTTTGGAAGAAACATATGCATACAACTTACTAATAAAACAGCTTGAAAATAATGAATTTTCATTAACTAAAAACATAGCTGATATTTCAACATCTTTTATTGCATCTTGGGGTAAGGGAGAACCCATAATAGGAATTTTGGGTGAATATGACGCGCTACCAGGTCTTTCACAAAAAGTTTCTACTAAAAAAGAAGAAGTAAATAATGGGGGGCCTGGTCATGGATGTGGGCATAATCTTCTAGGTGTAGGAAGCCTTGGAGCAGTTTTAGCAGTGAAAAAAATTATGCAGGATCACAACATTAAGGGAACAATTAGATATTATGGTTGTCCAGCAGAAGAAACATTATTAGGAAAAGTTCTTATGGCAAGAGAAGGAGTATTTAATGATCTTAATGCAGCTATAACTTGGCACCCTATGAATGTTAACTCTATATGGAACAGTACATGCACAGCAATGAATTCTTTTAAGTTTAACTTTTATGGGAAAGCTGCTCATGCAGCCGATGCTCCTCCAGAAGCGGGAGCAAGCGCATTGGATTCTGTAATATTGACAGATGTAGGAATTAATTATTTACGTGAGCATATTAATAAAGACACATTAATTCACGGAATTATAACTAAAGGAGGATATGTTCCTAATATAGTTCCAGATTTTTCTCAAAGTTGGTATTTCTTAAGGGCTCCCAATAGAGAGCAGGTTGAAAATATTTATTCTAGAGTAATTAATATTGCTAAAGGAGCTGCTCTGATGTGTGGCACAACTTTTGATATAAAGCTTTTAGCTGGGTCCCATGAATATATACCAAATTATTTCCTTGGAGAATTAATGTTGAAATCAATGAAAAAAATTGGTCCACCTAAGCATACTAAAGAGGAAAATGATTTTGCAAGAAAATTAATGAATTCAGTGGACCCAATAATCATAGAGAATACCATAAAATCCTCAAAGTTAACTAGAGAAGAGTTAGGAAATCTTCTTTGTGAGAAAGTGTTAGATTCAGTAGGAGATTTTTCTAAAGGTGACAGATTAGCCGGTTCAACTGATGTTGGTGATGTATCTTATTGTACTCCAACAGTGCAATGCTTGACCACATGTTGGCCTATAGCTATTATCCCACATAATTGGCAGACTACAGCAGCTTCTGGTTCGAGTATAGGATATAAGGGGATGATTTTTGCAGCAAAAGCTATGGCATTATCTGCATTGGAATTAATGGCAAGGCCAGAGCTTTTAAAAAAAGCTTATAGTGAATTTAAAAATACACTTAGTAACAAGAAATATATATCAGCTTTACCAAAATAAATTGTTCTTAAAATTAATTGATTATATTGGGAATACTGGAAAAAATGTTTTCAATATTATTTAATGATACGTGTTATTAATAGGAATGTATAGAAGGATGATCGAAAATCTGAAGTATGGGGAAAATAATAATGAAAAGACAATGCAACCCCATAGAAAATAAAATTTGCATTTGGCTTTCATAACATAAAAGGAGATAAATAAATGATTAAGAAAATTGCTATTTTAGGAGCTGGGAATGGTGGATGTACTTTTAGTGGTCATCTATCCATGAGGGGATTTGAAGTAGGACTTTATGAAGATCCAAAATTCGAAAAAAATATTAAAGGAATTAAAGAAAAAGGTGGTGTAGAACTTACAGGAGCACTTGAGGGGTTTGGAAAATTCTTTAATGCAACTACTGACATAAAGGATGTAATTACCGGTGCAGATATTGTAATGGTAGCTGTACCTGCATTTGCACATAAAATAATGATAGAGGCCGCTTTGCCGTATCTTGAGGAGGGGCAAATAGTAGTGTTTAATCCAGGTAACTTTGGCTCTCTTGTATTTAGGGATATAATGAAAAGTAACGGTATAAAAAAGGATATTAAAGTAGCAGATACTGCTTCCCTTATGTATTCTACCCGGCGAATTGGTCCCGGAAAAGTTAAAATTGATGCTGTTAAAAAAGTTATGCCAATTGCGGCTTTACCAAATAAAGATACGGCATATGTTGTAAGTACTTTAAAAGAGATATTCTCTGAATTTACTCCTGCAAAAAACGTAATTGAAGTGGGCTTTGAAAATATAAATATGATAATACATTGTGCTGCTGCTGTACTTAATGCAGGTCGCATTGAAGATACAAAAGGTGATTTTATGTTCTATTGGGAGGGGATGACGGAATCTGTATGTAGAGTTATGGAAAAGATGGATGAAGAAAGAATAAATGTAGGTGAAAAAATGGGATTAAAGTTACCACCTACTTTATATTTTTTAAGGAAATACTATCCTTCAGATAAAAAAGGGATTGATCTCCATGATTGGCTTACTCATAGTAAAGTGGAGGGAGGACAAGGTCCCGACGCTCCTAAAAATCTTCACAATAGATATATATCTGAAGATGTCCCCAATGGTTTAGTTCCCGTTTCAATATTTGGAAAATTAGTGAGAGTTCCAACACCCACAATAGACTCAATAATTACACTTTCTTCTGTTATGAACGAGGAAAATTATTTCGATATAGGAAGGACTTTCGAGAGGATGGGTTTATCAGATTTATCATGTAAGGAAATACTAAATTATATAGAGAAGGGATTAACGGTATAGGCATAGGGGAAAAATATTATCTTAATAAATATACTAGAATCCAATGATTGAATAATTTGTTTTAGATCTTTAGCAAAAAAAATATAAGGATAAAAAATTTAACATTAAAGGAAACAGTAAATTTATTAATTAATAACGATAGGTAAAAAAGAAAAATATATTACTGTTACCTTAAAATTAAATCAAATATTAAAAAATATATTATAGGAGGAAGTGAAAAATGAAAATCACTGACGTTAAGGTTTATTTTTTGACGATGCCATTTCCTAAAGAGTATATAGATGCTGATACTCTTTCTAAGGGAGCAGAAAAAGATTTTAGTTGGTATCTCGTAAAAGTATTTACGGATGAAGATATAGTAGGGATAGGGGGACAGGGCGTATATGATTCTAATATGTCTCCTGGATGGACTAAGTTTATTGAAAAATCAATAAAGCCATTTTTAATTAAAGAAATTGTGGATCCTCTATTCGTTGAAAAATTTTCAAAATATATCAACTCACAGGCTCCTGGTACTTATCCAATTCCACGGCCTTGCTGTGTGGAAATGGCTTTATGGGACATCCTTGGTAAAAAGGCTAATTTACCAATCTATAAGCTACTAGGAGCAACAAAAAATAAAGTTAAAGCATACGCTTCTCTTCTTGAACCTTATCCACTATTATCATCAAAGGAATGGGCAAAATTTGTAAAAGATGTATGTGAAGAGGGTTTTAGAGCAGTAAAATTGCATGTAGGAGCAAGATGGGGACGAGAAGGACTTAAAAATATTTTAGATATTGTAGAAGCAGTAAGAAACGAATTAGGTGATGATTTAGAGATAATGATAGATGTAATGAAAGCTTGGTTGCCGTTATATCCTTTCGATTACAATACAGCATTAAAGTTAGCAAAGGGGCTCGAGAGATATAATGTCAGATTTCTAGAGGAACCATTGCAACATCTTTATAACCCTGAATTATCTTCTAGGCTTTGTAATTCTGTGGATATTGAAATAGCAGGTGGAGGAGGAATGTGTGGATGGCAAAGTTATAAGACTGTACTAGAGAAAGGTGCACTTGACATAGTTGAGCCTGATGTACAGTGGGCTGGTGGAATTTCAGAAGTTAGAAAAATAGCTTTTCTAGCTAAGGTATATGGAAGAACCTGTATACCTCATTTCTGGGGTCCAGGTATTGCATTAGCAGCAACTCTTCAATTAATAGGTTCAATTGATTCACCTTATGTGGAATACAACTTTCATCCGCCAGCTTGGGTTCCAGAAGCAAGGGATGCTATGTTAAAAGAATCGATTAAGATAGATAAGGAAGGATATGTAAAAATCCCAGATGGGCCTGGTTTGGGAATTGAGCTTGATGAAGAAAATATAGAAAAATATATAGTAGAAGAGTAATAAATCAATATAAAATAAAAAGCAGATAAAGCTTTATTGAGCAACATAAAACTCTAGACCCTGTCTGGAGATGAAGCGACAGCCCGAAGGGCTCAAGCTCGTTTTTCGTTTGTAGTTAAAAGAAGCTCCCAGCTCCTGCTGGGGGAGCGTTATTTGTTTAATGACATTTAATATCATTGGAAATTAAAGTAAATTTTTAAATTTATTAATGGGAATATGGGTTATGCCAAATTATAGTTTATTAATAAAAAGTGGGAATATAATTGATGGAACAGGTAATCCGTGGTTTAAAAAAGATATTGGTATAGTTGGGGATAAAATAGTAAATATTGGTATTATTAATAATCCTGCAAAAGAAACAATAGATGCAACTGGAATGGTAGTCTCACCAGGCTTTATTGATTTACACAATCATTCTGATATGACTATTTTAGCCTTTCCAAATGCAACCAATTGTATAAAACAAGGAATAACAACTGTTATTACTGGAAATTGTGGAATGTCTATGGCACCAATTAATTCCAATTTTATAGATATTTTAAAGAAATATCTTTCATTCCTTTTAGTAAAAGATTACGATTATAAATGGGATTGGAATAACTTAGATGAATTTTACAAAAAGATAGAAAATAAAGGGATTTCTATTAATATTATTCCTCTAGTGGGGCATGGAACTATACGTTTAGCTGTTAAAGGGTTTGATTCAAGCAATGCTTCCAAAGAAGATATTAATAAAATGAAAATACTTCTTGAAGAAAGTATAAAAGATGGTGTTTTTGGAATGTCTTCAGGACTTATATACCCTCCTGGTTGTTATTCAAATACTAAAGAATTGATTGAATTGGGGAAAATACTTAATAAATATGGGTTAATATATACAACACACTTGAGAAACGAAGGGTATATGTTAATGGAAGCCCTAGAAGAAGCCATAAAAATAGGAGAAGAAGCAAATATTCCGGTTGAAGTTTCTCATCATAAAGCAGTTGGAAAAGAAAATTGGGGCAAAATAAAGGCAACATTAAGAGAAATGGAAATAGCAAGAAATAGAGGTGTAGAAATTAATTGCAATGTATATCCTTATACAGCATGTTCTACAACTATAACTTCTTTATTACCAATATGGGTTTTGGAAGGAAGTTTAAAAAAAATGCTGGAACGTTTGAAGACAAAAGAAATAAGAGAAATAATAAAAACTGAAATAATAAATAATACTATTCGAGGAGAAAATTGGATCAAAGCAGTAGGATGGAATAATATTGTTATAAATGAATGCAAAATTAATAGGGAATATGAAGGTAAATCACTTTATGAAATATTTAGTAAAAAATCCCTTGACAAAAAATATGATGAATTCTTTGACTTTATAGTAAAAATTAATGCTAATGCTTCAATTATGGTTTTTGCAATGAATGAAAATGATATAAAAACAATAATAAAAAATCCATTGTCAGCAATAGCTTCAGATTCATGGGCCTTAGAAAATAGTATAGAGGGAAAACCACATCCGAGAGCCTATGGTACGTTTCCAAGAATACTCGGGAAATATGTAAGAGAGGAAAAACTTTTGAGTCTTCAAGATGCTATAAGAAAAATGACGTCGTTGCCCGCCTTAAGGATAGGTTTAAAAAAAAGAGGTTTAATTAGGGAAGGTTATTATGCTGATATAGTTATATTTGATCAAAATAATATTAAAGACAAGGCAACATATAATAATCCTTGCCAATATCCTAATGGAATTAATTATGTGATTGTAAATGGCCAAAAAGCATTAAGTAAATTTAAATTGACTAAAGTAAGATCAGGAAAAATTATAAGAAAGAATTCTTATTAAAGTCTAAATAAAATTGTTATACATTTTCTTTATAGACTGTATCCCACCACTATACACATTTATGAAAAATAAGACTTAAAAAACATCGAGTATTTTGGAATATAATAAATCAATTCTTCGTGTTTTACTAAATAAATAGTCTAATTCCCAATTGTAATGCTCCCCATTAAGAGCATGCATTTTAAGTTAGTACTTTCTCTATACTTTTAACATATTCTTGGTAATATTCGCAAGGGGTATGATAATTTAAGGCCTGATGTGGAAAATCATGGTTATAATGATCCACCCATTGTTTAAGTGCTCTTTGAAAATGAAACGGATGCTCCCAATCATGGGGCCAGACCAAATCTTCCTTTAAGGTTCTGATGACTCTTCCAGTATCAGCATTCCCTTTGTGATTGGACCAACTGGTAAAGATTTGTTTGATTCCCAAATCAGCACAAGCTTGCATATAGGATAAGGACGTCGGCTGACACCCATTATCAGACACCAGGTAAAGTGTGTTTTTAAGGTTATCCTTAATACCTTTGGGGAAACAATGATTGACCGCCTGATGTAAGACTTCCTGCCAGTCTTTACTTTTTGATTGTAGCGATAAAGAATAGCCGACCATCTTCTTGGTGTACCAATCTAAAACAACCACCAGGTAATACCAGCCCCAGGGGCCAATCTTAATCTTGGTCATATCAGTTCCCCAGATCTGGTTAGGACAGGTTGCTCTTGGCTTTGGGCGGAAACCTGTTCTTTTGGCTCTATTCCTACTGTTTTTTCCAACAGGAGATGATGATCTTTCATTAACCGGTAGATGCGCTTTTTGTTAACCAATAAACCTTGCTGATAGTAAAGATAAGCCCAGCATCTCCGGTAGCTCCAGAAGGGATGATTGACTTTCAAATCTTTCAAATGAATAAGAATCGCTTCATTTCTTTGTATGACCGATAAGGTTTTCTTCCGTTTCATCATAGATACTCGCTTTTTTTTAACTCTATGCTCAGATCACCGATGATCTGTTTTAGACTTTTATTTTCGTCCTCCAGGCGCTGTTCTTTCTTAGTGATATTCTTCGTTTCAAAGGCCTGGTGACCATATTGGAGGAGTTGTTCTCTCCACCTGTAGTAGAGAGTTTGAGAAATCTGGTACTTGTTACAGATTTTTCCTATCTCAATTTGTCCGGATAGATCCCTTAATACGATCTTTAATTTTTGATCACTGCTCCATTTACGACGTTTCATAGAATAAGACTCCATTCTTATCTTGAGATTATTCTATCTTAAAATGGTGCTTTTGTTAAAGGGGAGCAGTATAAAGTTGTCTACCTGCTTCTAACAAATTTAACAGTTTAGAATCCTTAACTAATTAGTAATAAAATTATAAAGTTTTTATACGTATATATTTTATAGATTAAAGTGTTTGAAGATTACCAGCGTTAATAAATAACTAACTTATTAATCTTATATTTTCTATTCCAATATCTCCCTTAAAAGTTCTAAGTGTTTCCAATAGGGGGAGCCTGACCATTCTCAGCCCTTTGGCATTTACTGAAGGGCTTTTTTATTTGAAAAAGAAGGATTTAGGAAAAATTTGTTGTATATATAAAAAATGGTCTGGAAAAATAAGTCAAAGTCTATTTGATAATGTAGTATTAAGAGTGAATAAGCTATTATAAGAAATGTCCTCAATACTACGGATATTATGCCATTTTGTAGGCGAAACGCAGTAATGTGGATTTTAATAGTTCTCGGATACGCTGTGTATTAATGTTTTATGTTTAATTGATTTATTCTGTAGATGCAATATAAAATTACTTTTTTTGAGATGATGAAATGAGCAATGAAAAAAGACTAAAACCAATGACATTTTGGTCATCACTACTTTACTTTGGAATTCCTTCAATGGTTATTACAATTTTTATTTATTATTTCTGGCCATATCTTAATAAAGTTGGAACACCGGCAATGGTTAGTTTCGGATTGATCATGTATGTTCCCTTGGCTTCATTATTAATTGCATCATTGTTAGCTTTTCTAATGGAAGGTAATAAGATGTCATGGGTAAATTTAAAAAATAGATTTCGACTTAAACCTATGAAAAAAAGAGAATGGCTCTGGACAATTGGACTGATTATTTTCACAATAATCTCATATGGTGGATTGTCATTTACCGCAAAATGGTTAGCCTCTATTCAGATATTTTCACCACCCGATTTTTTACCGCCTATTGTTGATCCCAGAGTAGAACAAACCATCATTCCAAAAGAATTTATGGGTATAATATTAAAAGGACAATGGTGGATTGTATTTGGTTATTTAGGAGGATTATTTTTAAATATTTTCGGAGAAGAATTTTGGTGGAGAGGATATATCCTTCCACGGCAAGAGGTAGCAATGGGCAAACACACCTGGATTGTTCATGGTATACTGTGGACACTGTTTCATGTTTTTTGGAAATGGAATTTAATTATGTTATTCCCTGTTTGCCTATCAATCTCATTTGTAGCAAGTAAGTTAAAAAACACCTGGCCAGCTATTATTGCTCATTTTGCCTTAAATGGAATGGGAGTAATTCCACTTATTTTAGGAGTGTTAGGGAGCCATAGTTAGCAAACCAATATAGAGTTTACAACAGAACAGGAGGCACTGGGATCAGGATTCAAGATTTTATAAAATCTAAAACGAAAATAGAATCTGCCTGTTTTTTTAGCTCTCAACAGATAATAATTATTATCTTTAATTTATGATACACTTTTTCAGTTTCCTCACTCATGCAAAGAGCTCGAAAATCGTTTTGTCAGGGGAGCCTGCTAATTCAAGCCCTTTGGCCTTTGCTGAAGGGCTTTTTCTTTTTTTTGAATTATTTACAAGGAAGCATGACCCCAGGACCCCCCGGTATTGAATAAGTTCAGATACATATGCACCATTGCCAGGATGAAAGAAGTCAACTAAAATAGAGGCAAAAAGAGGTGCGTATGCCTAATGAAGGGGAGCATTGGAACAGCTACTTACCTGTCCTATACTCGACCTTATTGGGGAAAGGTTATAACCAGGTTAAACTATATAGAAAAATTATCCCCCAAGGCTAAGGTAAGATATAAGGCCATTAGCCTGTACAGTTCCGGAGATTATTCTCTTAAACAGATCGGTGAGATCTTTGAAATAAATAGGAGTACCTTTTACCGGTGGAGAAAAAACTACAAACCCAGTAGGGTTCAGAGCTTAGAGGATAGATCCAGAAGACCCCAAAGGGTAAGGGCTAAAGTAGTCAGGAATCATCAAGTAGAGAAGCAGGTCTGCCAAATAAGAAGGAAATATCCTTACTTTGGCAAAGAGAAGATAAAAAGAATATTAGAAAGAGATTGTAATATAAATGTTTCAGTTTCTTCGGTAGGCAGAATTCTAACGCAATATAGGTCTATTCTCCCCAAAGTTAAGATGCAAACCAAAAGGATAATGACTTTAAAGAAGAAGAGAACCAGGTTAGCCCAGGTAAAAAAAGATATGAAGGGGATTGTCTCTGAGTGGCTCCAGATCGATACCATAGAATTAAATTTAAGATTTACTAAGATCTTTCTCTTCTCTGCGGTAGATCCTTTATCCAGACTTTATTATGTGAGAGCTTATCAGAGAGCTACCAGTTTAAATGCTCGAGATTTTCTCTTCCGGCTGACTTACTTACACGATGATAGAATTAAATATCTACAGATAGATAATGGTTCAGAGTGGGAAAAGTATTTTGTCAAAGAGGTGGAGAAAAGGAAGATTACTTTGGTTTACAATTATCCTAAGTCTCCCAAGATGAATGCTTTTGTGGAAAGGGTAAATGGTACGGTCCAGAGTGAATACCTAGATAGATTTTACGAAGAGACCAGTGTAAGCAAGATTAATGAAATACTATATGATTGTCTAATTGAATATAACTTCTATCGACCTCATAGGAGTTTGAATCTTTTGACTCCGATTGAATATTGTAGTAAGTTATTAAATAACAAAGATGCTTCAATGGTGCAAATGTATTGGACTCAAAGTTAGTGTAAACTTTAGTGGGGTAGTTAGAAGAAAAAATATTATATATTAATAATACTTTCTTTTGTTAGTAATAAGACAAATAACAAGAGAAGGATTGTAAAAATATAATAAAAAGGTGTAGACTTACCTATATACAAAACAAACCCTTTACAAAAAGGAGTGGACTGCACCCCTCCAACTAGACACATTTAGTAAAAAATAAGACTTGTTATATAATAAAATAACAAGCAAGAAGAATAAAGGAGGGGTACAAGTTAATGGGTATTAAAAAGAGGAAACACTCCCAGGAATTCAAAGAAGAAATAGTACAAAGAGCACTAAGCGGCGAAAGGATCCTGGCATTAGGGAAAGAGCATAACCTTTCCCCCGGACTTATCAACCGCTGGAAGAGGCAATACTTAGATGGAGAATTAAGTAATAATACCAATCAGGAAGTAAAAAAACTAGAGACACAAGTAGCCAAACTTGAGCAGATGATCGGTAAGCTGACCATGGAGAATTACATTTTAAAAAAAGAGAAAGAATACATACTACAGAGGAAAAAAGAAGATTCATCCATCATTACCGGTCCCTATTTAAATCCATCAAAGAGGGATGCAGAATGATGGGTATAAAAAGATCTACTCTTTATTACCAGCCAAAAGATAAGCTTGATAAAAAGATAAAAGAAGCAGGTATTAAAAATAAAATAGCAACTATTTCCCAAGAACATCCCTATTACGGTTACCGAAGGATAACCGCTCAATTAAGAAGGGATAAGGTAATAGTCAATCATAAAAAGGCTTTAAGGATCATGAAAGAGATGGGTATACAAGGTAGAATAAAACGCAAATATATTGCTACTACCAATAGCAAACATAATAATAGAACATACCCTAATTTGATCAAGGATAAAGAAATTATCGGTATCAACCAAGTCTGGTGTGCGGATATCACCTATATCAGGATACTTACCGGTTTTGTTTATCTCGCCGCCATCATAGATATCTATTCCCGAAAAATAGTCGGTTATGCTATCGGTAAAACCTTATCTCCTAAGCTGGCTATTACCGCTTTAAATATGGCTATAGCTACTAGAAATACCGATAACCTGATTCATCATTCGGATCGGGGTATCCAGTATACTTGTAAAGATTATATAAAAATATTAAAAGATAATGGCATCAGGATAAGCATGTCCGGAAAAGGTAATCCTTATGATAATGCCTTTGCCGAATCATTATTTAAAACCATAAAACAGGAGGAGGTGTATCTATGGCAATACGAAACCTTTTCTGATGTAGCTGAAAGGATTCCCTATTTTATTGAAAATGTGTATAATAGGAAGAGGTTGCATTCATCTTTAGGTTATCGGCCTCCAGAGGAATACGAGAGGCTATTGGCAGAGAATGGCTCTCGGGAATGCATGGTGTGTTAAGATTTAAAGTGTCTAGCCTGAGGGGTTCACTCCAGAGGTAAGCTACACCCATGAATACTATAGCAATAACTTTCCCTAAGGTCAAGGTAAATACAGAGATAAAAGATTTAAGCTTTGATAGCATAGAAGATATGATCTTTGAAATATCCCAGAATATAGCCCGCAAGGTATTCGAAAAAGCCCTTACCGATATAGATAGCTACCTGCGTAATAAAAGGAAAAGAGGAAAACTAAAGAATACCGGCAAAAGAGAAAAATACTTCCTTACCCGTTTCGGTGATATTCTCTATTCCCGTACCCGTTACAAAGACAAGAAGAGTAAGTCCCGATATCTTTTAGATGAGGCCTTAAGTATAGTTAAAAACCAACGCATCAGCCTATCTCGAGCCAGGATAGAATGTTTTCTTTCCGGTCTTTCTTCCTATCGGGAGGTAGTAGAGGGGATAAGACTCCTAATCGGTGGTCCCCGCTGCCATGAGGCCATAAGACAATCGGTAATAAAAGAGGGCAAATTAATCATAGAAAACCAGGAGAAAAAGTT
>Ga0307428_1000162_pt1 | contig 55161 bp, 45 predicted proteins | sample SalMarWE160240MG_FD_202161 | JGI IMG/M metagenome (GOLD analysis project Ga0307428, IMG submission 202161) | Salt marsh sediment microbial communities from the Plum Island Ecosystem LTER, Massachusetts, United States - WE1603-240 | ecosystem: Environmental > Aquatic > Marine > Intertidal zone >...
TTCTACTCTTCTATATAACCATTTATTTTCGTTATTCAGTTTTCAAAGGACATATAGAGTTAAATTTGCTGCTTAAGTTGAATATGTTGTATTAAATAGTTAGTTTTTGGGATATAATCATAATATAATTTCTTGTATATTTGATAACATTGATTATATCTTTCGGTATTTTGAATCCTGGGGACGATAGTCTTTTTAACTTTAATAATTCTATTCACTGCTTCTGCAAAACTACTATATTCACCAACACCTACACCAGCAATCAAAGCAGCTCCAAAGGCGGGTCCTTCCTCTACATTTAATAGATTTATCTCTTCACCTAAGATATCAGCCAATATCTGCTGCCATATCCTGCTCTTTGCTCCCCCTCCGATAGCCCTTATCTCCTTAATCTTAACCCCTTTATCTTTAATTAATTCCAGAGAATCTTTTAGGGCAAAGGTTACTCCTTCTAAGACAGATCTGGTAAAATGCCTTTGATCGTGTTTTCCGGATATACCAAAATATACCCCACGGGCATGAGCATCATTATGGGGAGTCCTTTCTCCATAGAGATAAGGTAAAAAGATCAATCCTTCACTGCCAGGGTTTATCTCTTCTGCCAATTGATCTAATTTAGTATAATCTAAGCTACGGTTAAATAATTTTTTCTGTAACCATTCATAAGACATACCTGCTGATAAGGTTACCCCCATCATATACCAGCTATCCGGGCAGGCATGATTAAAGAGGTGTATTCTGCCTTCTTGATCAGCCTGGGGATTAGTAGTCTGGGCCAAGACTACCCCTGAGGAACCGATACTGACCATCACCCTTCCTTCTTGGATAATTCCACTTCCCACTGCCCCACAGGCATTATCAGCTCCTCCGGCAACTACCGGAGTTTTAAATTTTAATCCGGTTTGCTCAGCTATTTTTTTAGTTATCCTACCAGCTAAATCGAAGGAGTTAAGTATAGGGGGGAGTAAATCTGGGTCAATCTCCAGTCTTTCCAACAGGCTGGTAGACCATCTCTTCTTTATTACCTCAAATAGTAGAGTACCGGCAGCATCAGAGACCTCGGTAAACAGTTCACCGGTTAGCCTATAGCGGATATAATCTTTGGGTAAAAGGATATATTTAACCTTTTTATAATTTTCTGGTTCATTTTCTTTTAACCATAATATCTTGGGAGCAGTAAATCCCTCCAGGGCAGGATTAGATACATAATGGATTAGCTGATCCAATCCTCCTGCTTTGGTATAAATTTCTTTACATTGCCTAGAGGTACGGGTATCACTCCAGAGGATGGCCGGTCTAATGACTTCCATCTTTTCATTAAGGAAGACTGAGCTGTGCATCTGTCCGGATAGGCTTATTCCTTTAATCTCGCTGGAGTCAATAGGATTATTAGATACTGTTTCCTTTATTACTTTTACGGTAGCTTCCCACCAATCATAGGGAGATTGCTCTGCCCAGCCGGAGTGAGGAGTCGCCAATGGATAAGAAACTGTTCGACTGGAAATAATCTTACCTTTTAGAGATATTAATAGAGCTTTCACCCCACTGGTACCGATATCAAGTCCTAAAAGATAATTCATAAGATTCACCTATTCTGAAAAATATTTTGTTTTATGTTAAAGTTTTATTTTCAATATTCGAGCGATATTTAAAGACATAATTTGTTCCTTTTCTTCTTTTGTTACAAAACCTTCCAGCATAGCGTTATATCTAGCCACTTCAACATTCATTAATTCAAAGGGAGTATCACTTCCGAAACATACTCGAAATGCTTCTAATGTTTTAATTGCCTTAAGTATGGGAATTGAGCGTATTGCACTTCCAATAAGATTTATATTTTTCTTATCTTGAGCAACTTCTATTGCAGCATTACTTAAATCTTGAAATGATGCACCTCCCATATGGACCATAAGAATCTGAATTTCCGGAAAGAGTTTAGCTATTTTCCCAACTCTAAATGGATGAGTTCGCTCATACGCATCTGCACCAACGTGAAGCGCTAAAACTTTACCTGTTTTAGCAATTTCTTCTATAATGGGAAGAGAAAGCCTTGGATCATCAATATAAAAATTATTTTGTGCTCCATTAAGTTTACAACCATAAAATCCATATTCGTAAATACATTTTTTCACTGTATTCTTAGCTTTTTCAATTCCTAAATTAGGATCAGCCCAACCAAAGCCAAGGATTCTATCGGGATATTTTTTAGTAGCTTCGTAAATATATCTATTTGCTTCATCGATTTCTCGTAGATAGGGTGGTTGAAGCCAAGTTAATGCTTTGTCGACACCAGCTTTATCCATCCTTCTTAAAAGTTCATCTATTTTAATACTATTTCCTCCCTCAATCGTTGGCGAAATATGACAATCGGCATCAATAATCATTTCTTTATCTCCTTTTCTATTATATCAAGATATAATCTATTTTTTAAGCAGTAACACGATAACAAGGGAATGTGATATCCCATTCCCTTGTTATTAATTTAACATTTATACATTAGTAACGAGCTACAATGTCTCTGATTTGTTTAATAATTTCAGAAGATCGGGGTTCTAATTTTTTAAAGAAATCAGATTCATAGGCACCGAGTGAAGCTTTTTTGAAAAGTTCGAGATCCGGGTAAATAAATTTCATTCCGTTATCTTTCAATTTTTGTTCCAGTTCTGCTTCCCTCTTACTTAGATAATTAATTTGCCAGAAACAACCTTCACGGATAGTATAGGTAAGAAGATTCTGATCTTCTTTAGATAATGTTTGCCAGAATTTTTCTGAAACCAAAACATAAGCAAAATTATAAATATGCTTGGAAGCTGTGACATATTTTTGTACTTCATAAAATTTAGCGTTATAAATATTCTCCAAAGGATTCTCCTGTCCATCCACTATACCTTGTTGTAAGGCACCATATAGCTCGTTAAAACTCATTGGAGTAGGTTTTGCTCCCATTGCACGGAAGGTCTCAATTTGAGCATTACTTTCAGGAGTTCTAATCTTAAAACCTTTCAAATCATCAGGGGTTTTAATGGGTTTATTGGAAGTTATCATCCTAAAACCAACTTCCATTAAACCTATAATTCTCATCCCTTTTTTTACTAAGACTTTTCCCATATCATCCATAAGATCACTATACATTACCGCCTTAATCTGTTCTCGATTAGTATAAAGATAGGGAAAATCAAAAAGAGCAAATGCAGGATCATAAAGATTTACTAATCCAGTAATAGTCATTTCCAAGGTTCCTGCAGTTAAAGATTCTTGCATTTGCCTTTCATTCCCCAGCTGTGCACTAGGATAGAACTTTAAAGTAATTCTACCGTTGGTTTTTTCCTCTATGATTTTTTTACTTTGTTCAAGGCCAAGCTGGTAGGAATGAGTTGCAGTATGACCGTGCCCCACTTTTATTATAATGGGTTTTTCAGCAGCAAATAAGCTAGCAGAAAAAATTATTAAGAAAATACAAACTGCTATTAAGATAAATATATTTTTGCCTTTCATTTTATTTTCCTCCTATTTATTTTATTTTATTTCCCTTGTGATATCCCAAGGTAGAGAAATTTAATATATCATCGCCCAAATACTAAATTTGGAATCCAGGTAACCAGTATTGGAATATAGGTAATAATAAAAAGAACAATTATAGGTGGGATTAAGAATGGTAAAATAGATCGCATTAAATCTTCTACTTTCATATTAGAAATTTGACTAACTACAAAAAGAGACATTCCTATAGGTGGAGTTGCAACTCCAATCATTAAATTTAGTGTCATCACTACTCCAAAATGAACCAAATCGATGCCTACAATATTTAATAAAGGTACCAAAATAGGAACTAAAAGAATTAAAGCAACACCAGCCTCCATTACACATCCGAAAAATAGAAGCACAATGTTTAAGATAAGTAACATAACATATCGATTCATCGTAATCGCGGTCAAAGCATTTACTAATTTACCAGACATATCACCCAAAAGAAGAAGATATGAGAAACTACTTGCATTTGAAATTATGAACGTTACTATAGCGGTCGTTACCATAGTATCAAGTAATATTTTTGGAATATTTCTTATCTTAAGAGTACGATACACAAAAAAAGAAAGAGCAAAAGCGTATACCGCAGCAACTGCTGCAGCTTCTGTAGGAGTAAATATACCACTAATAATTCCACCTAAAATAATAACCGGAGTAAGAGTAGGTAAGAAGGCTTTTTCAAATCTTATTAAAAATTCTTCAAAGGATATCCTTTTATCTCTGGGATAGTTACGTTTAATGCTCATCATGTAGACAAGTATCATTAGTGAAATTCCAACTAATATACCTGGAATTATCCCGCCCATAAATAGTCTTCCTACAGATACTTCAGCAAGTGCTCCATATAAAACCATAGGGATGCTTGGTGGAATTACTGGACCGATAACAGATGATGCAATGGTTATTGCCCCAGAAAATTCTTTTGGATAACCCTGATCAGTCATTGCTTTTATTTCAATTACCCCTAAACCTCCCGCATCTGCTACAGCAGAACCAGACATACCTGAAAAAATCATGCTTGCTATAATATTAGCCTGGCCCAAGCCACCCCTAACATGACCGACAAGTCCTCTTGCAAAAGAGAACAATCTATCTGTAATACCTCCAGCATTCATCAATTTACCTGTTAAAATAAACAATGGAATTGCTAATAGAACAAAAGAGTCAATTCCTATAACCATTCGCTGGACCATAACTATTATTGGTATGTCGGAAAAAAAAGCAATAGTACCTGCACATGCTAAACCAATGGCTAAAGCAATAGGAAATCGAAAAAATATTAAAATAATAAAAAGAATCATTAATGGAATTAACATAATAAATTATAACTTTCAACTGAAAACATTAAATATTTTTAAATTGAAAAACCTTCCAACTTTCAATTAGTAATGCCAAGTTATGACAAATAAATACGACTAAAGATACTGCTTCTGAAATATATAACCATCCTTGCGATATGCCTGTTACGGGAAAATATGTCTCCCAAATCTGTCCAATGAAAATAATTGATTTTATAAACATAAGTACAAAAAAAATAAGGGTAAGAAAATGAATAATTAAATTGGTAATATTGACACCTTTTTCTCCTAAAATGCGAGTACTAAATTCAAATCGGATATGCACTTTCCTTTTATAGGCAACAGTCGCAGCAAAAAAACATGCCCAGACAAACGATAATTTACTTATCTCAACTGAAAAAATAATAGGAAAATTGAAAACATATCTACTTAATACGGATACAAAAATTACAATAGTAAAACTTGCGATAAGTAATACAGTAAAATATTCTGCAACTGTATTTATTATTTCACTTGATTTTTTGAAAAACTGCTCAACTTTCATAAATATATTTATTCCAATCTCGTTGAAATGATAGTTTATAAATAGAAAATCAATAATTTTTTTAATGAAAAGTAATCTATTCCCCGTATAGGCTCTTTTTCCATCCATCAAAGCTTTTTATAACAGAATCTCTTAGTTTTTTCTCGTTTTTTTCGCAAAATGCCTTGAGTATTCTTTTATGATCTTTCAGGGCAATTTCAGGGATATTTTTCATTGATTTGCTTATTGAGGCCTTATAAAGTTGTAATATTGTTTCACCAATTTTAATTACAAAAGGGTTATAAGTACTTTGAAGGATAGCACTATGAAAAGCAATATCATCTTCTGCTTTTTGAGTGCCGTTTTTTATTGCTGTCTCAAAATTATCCACTGTTTTCTTTATCTTTTCGATATCTTTCTTGGTAGCTCTTTTCATGGCCATAACAGTAGATCCAGGCTCAAATAAAATTCGAAAATCCAAAATATCTTTTGTGTTTGCTTTTTCCATAATAAGCTGGAATATTAAAGGATCAATTATATCTTCTTTTGGATGTTTTCTTATAATTGTTCCCCGTCCTCTTATAACTTCCACGACTCCTAATGCTTGTAACATTTTAATAGCTTCTCTAATGCTAGAATTTCCTACACCAAGATTTTTGCTAAGTTCTGCTCCAGAGGGAAGATAATCTCCTGGTTTTAATTCTTTATTAATTAAAGCCTCTTTAATCCTTTCAACTACCAGAAAAACAACTGAATCTTTATTTAGCGGAGATATAAAGGAATTAACATGTTTTTTACTATTCATTTTTTTCCTTTCTAAATAAATTTATCTAAAAACTAAATTATAAATTTTATGGGATTTTATAATTAATAATTAAACATCTGATATCTGATATCTGATATCTTATGTTTTATTATTTCACATTAATTTTTATCTGTCAAGTACTTGCCACTAAATGTCAATTAGAAGATAAAAGTGGACTAACCTGGAATGGTAAAAAAGATGTAATCTAGAACTAAATTCTAAAGAGAAAAAAGGTTCTAAATTATGTCCAAACAATTACACAAAAACTTTACAATCTCTATTCTCAATCATCGCACTGCTTCCCCCTGTTACTGATCACTGCTCTTCTACGTTTTAATATTTTTTAGCAGTAGCAGCATAAAAAATACTAAAACTATCCGGAGAGCTTATATGTGCGGCACCAGAGGCGTTTATAGAAGACTCTACACCGCAAAAAATTACAGCAAGGACATTAAACGCATGGCTTTTTTGTGGTGTTGGCTTCTACAAACGCCGGGAGAAAAATTGCAAAGAGAAGAAAAAAGATGATCATCCCCTGGCGACAGGTGAAAACTACATAAATAAAATGTTTCTTTTCCTTTAACTTTTTATTTATGGATGTTTTTACTTATCGCTAACCATTAAGAATCCTAAAATATTAGCCACTGAAAATGAAGGTAAAAAGTTCCCGCAATTATCACCTCATTTACTTTTTATCTTGCTTTTACGGGGATAAGACTAATCCACCGTGCGCTAACCGCTACACATTTTATACCAGAATAAAGATATATAAGAGGGGGTGATTTTCCCTTCTTATATATCTTTTAAGCGTTCGTCTTCTCTCTGCATTACACGATAAAAATAATTCAATTTTTCTTTTACCTAAATTTTAATTATTTTTTGAGTGTTATGCTTCTCTTTTCGCTTTTTTATTTATTGTATTGCTTTTTGTAAAAGAGGGGTGATTTTCCCTTGTTTACAAAAACAATACTCTTTCTCTCTCCCTGGCAATACTCTCACCAGGTAAATTACTATTTATCTGGTGAGTGTATTGCTCTTTCTTTGTTTTCCCTCTCTTATCTTCTCTCTCCTCTCCCTGCGATAGGTAAAAAAATCTTAAATCAAAAAGGGTTTTTCTTTTTGTTTTGAGGTATTTTTTACTTATCGCGTAAACGCAAAGAATGAAAAGGATATAGTCACCGAAAAGAAGAAAAAATATATTTATGCCCCAAATTGTTTCTTGTTTTTTTCTTTTTTTACGGGGAGAAGACTAAACCACTATTTGTTCTAGCTAATCGAAACCCGATATAATCATGTCTAATTTCTGGATAATGAAAAAAACGGTAAGAAGTCTTCATTAATTCTTTTTCTAAATTAAAGCTTCCTCCTCTTATAACACGAAATTGTCCTGATTTAGATCCTAAAGGATTTATTAAATTATCTTTAATAATATTTTCAAAAGTATCATGGCACCATTCCCATACATTACCACTCATATCAAATATATTTAGCTCATTTTCTTTTTTCCCTCCAATTGGATGTGTTTTCAAATCTGAATTATCCTTATACCAAGCAACCATATTAGCTATTGAGCTACCACTAAATTCTTGCCCAGATCTTTGTCCTCTATTTCTTGCAGCATATTCCCACTCTGCTTCAGAGGGAAGTCTGAATCCTTTAACCTTAGTAATATCATATGTAATATTTCCTTTTTCATCTAGTAAGTTACCTTTTCTATCATATGCAGGAGGAAATCCTTTCTGTTTACTTAACCAATTACAATAAATAATAACTTCATACCAATTAACATTTATTATGGGACGATTCTTTTTACCCCATCCTTCATCTTGTATTTCTAATTGTTTATCTAAAGTACTATTATAAATATCCCATTCATCAAAAGTAACTTCATACTTCCCAATATAAAAACTATATGTTAAATCGATCTGCTTTTCACTCTGCATCAAAAATCTCCCTCCTTCAATAAGAACCATATCTAGATCAGTAAAACCTTTTTCTTTATTTATATCAATTTGGTTCGCATTTAAAAAACAGGGAGAAAATAGAAGAAAAGCAATAATAATCAATATTATAATGATAATGGAAAAATGATATTTCACTTCATATACCTCCAGAATATATAAAAGAAATATGATTGCTTTTTTAACAATTTAAATGCTTCAAGATAAAATGATTTATTTTTGAATTAATTAGGATCATCATATCTATCTTTCCCGGAACACATACGATCAAAAGCTTTTTTTTCCCATTCTTGTTTCGAGATTCTTTCTATTCGTTTTTTTCTTTCAGGAATATTAGGAAGAGCTTTTCCAGTAAGTTTTTGATACCAATAAACTGTACTACTCCAATCATCCGAACGTCTAATAAAACCTTTTTTGCCTGCAAGTGTAGGATAACCTATTTGTTCAAATTCAATACGAATATAGTTTTTAAAATAAATTGGATCTAATATATGAAATCGAAAACTAGAGCACAAATATTTATTCTTCCAATTTGGATGCAGTACTTGATAAGTTGAACCTGAATAACAACTTTGATGTATTCCAAGACCCCAAGCAGATAAAAACCAATCAGACCATCCAGCACTACCAATAGTTGCAAATTCTTTTTCATCATCAATAAAGAAACGGATGCCGCCTTCTCTCCATCTTCCAGGACTAAGTGGTAAACATCCAATGGTCAGTCCAACATATACACCTGGAGAATCCTGTGTTTCCAATATTAAAAAATTAGAGCCTACAGGCGGGGTTTCTCTCCGGAAATGTGCATGAAAACGTCCCATGTCAGATGTAATTTTATCTCCAAGTGAATAACTAATTTGGTAATATAATTGTATAACTGATTCAGTAGAATCATTTTCAAATGTAATTCGACAATGCTCCGAAAATGGCATTGGGAAAAAACAATTAAATCCTTTACCCTCACTTACTCCCATATAAGGTGTAAAATAATGCCCAGTTCTACCATGAACTAATCCAAAGAAATCACCTATAGGTGCTATAATTGAAGGGTAACTACTATTATCCCAATATATTCTAATGATATAACTTCTTAAATTTATAGGACTCCTATTAGGAAAAGTAAGCCAAATATGTCGAATGATACCATTTCCTTCAATATCTGCTAAGGTAACTATCTTCTGTGGTTCAATATTTTTTAGACATGGTACTCCTTTTTCTCTTTTTAAGCCACCCTTTTCACCTTTAGGATTTTCAGCTGTAATCGATTTCGATTCGACATCTTGGAATTTATATAAATCAGGAAATTTTAACATTGAATCTCCCTCCTAGCAACATAGAGAATAAAATCAATCTCTTCGTTTTTAAGCTTTTAATATAAAAATTTATTTATTCTTATTTTATACATGCATAGAATGCAATATATTTGCTTCGTTAAAATCTTTTTGAGAAGATGTAATCTCTTTTTCAATCTGCCCTTGAGCTACAATCAAAATTCTATCACAAATACTTAGAAGCTCAGGTATTTCAGGAGATGTTATAATAATCCCTTTCCCCTCAAATTTAAGTCTATTTAATAAATCATGTATAGCTCCTTTTGTCTTTACATCAATTCCTTTCGTCGGTTCATCAACAATAAGAATATCTAGCCCCCTTAGTAAAAATTTTGCTAGTAAAACCTTTTGTCGATTACCTCCTGAAAGATATAATACTTCTTGTTTAACTGAAGGAGTTTTTATTTCTATATCTTTAATAAACTTCTTAGCATTATTCACTAGTATTTTAGGATTAAAAACAAATAATTTGTTCGTAAATTTATCCAAACTACTTATATTTATATTTTCTTCTAAAGATCTTATTAAAGCAATTCCTTCTTTCTCTCTATCATTTGTTATCATTCCTATTCCTAATTGAAGCGCATCCTTCGGACTTCTTATAATAACAGGATGATCTTTAAATAATATTTCTCCAGAGCTTTTACTTAAAATGCCGTATAAAGTCTTAAAAATTTCTGTTATCCTTGAACCTTTAAACCCAGCAAAACCTAATATCTCACCAGCATGTAAATTAAAATCTAAATTATTGAAATCACTAACTCTAGAAAGATTTTTCACTGTTAATAATTTTTTCTTTTTATTGACAATCTTTCTTCTTTTTCTAGCTTCTTTCTTAACTTTTTTGCCCAACATTAGATTTATTATTTTTTCAATAGAAAATTTTTCCTCCTTTCTAAAATCGCCAACTCTCTCACCATCCCTTAAGACTACTACTTGATCAGATATTTTGGTTGCTTCTTGCAGTCTATGGCTAATAAATATTATAGACATTCCCTTTGATTTTAATTCTTTCATCAATCCAAATAATCTATCTACTTCCTTTGCTCCAAAAGATGCAGTTACCTCGTCTAAAATTAGTATATTTGGATTAAAGAACATTGCTTTAGCAATTTCTAAAACTCTTCTCTCAATTAATGATAAATCTTCTACTAATAAATTAGGTTCAATTTTATAACCAAGAACATTGAAAATTTCCTTTGTATTTTGTTTCATTTTATGGAAATTAAGAAAAAATAAATTTTTCGTATGTTCTCTATTTAAAAATAGATTAGCATATACAGATAATGCAGGAACTAATGTCGATTCTTGATGTACCATTCCAATCCCAATTTTTTCAGCAATTAGTGGATTAAATATTCTTTTTCTTTTTCCTTCAATGTAAATTTCACCTGTATCTGGTTGATAAATTCCTCCTATAATATTAACCAGTGTTGATTTTCCAGCTCCATTTTGTCCAACAATAGATACAATTTCACTTTTATTAATATTAAAATTAACTCCATTTAAAGCTCTTACTCCAGGAAATTTTTTTGAAATATTTACTAACTTAAGTAAATCTTTATCATTCTCTGATATTATCATAAGAAATTCCTTTACTCGATCTTTACTTTTTTCGTAAGTAAGCAAAAGCAGCTCCAATAATAACTAAACCAATAATAAGATTTTGGTACCAAACCAATAATCCCACTAAATTAGTAATATTAATTACTATAGCAAGAATTAATGCTGCAAAAACCGTATCAAGTAAGCGTCCTCGACCACCTTCTAAAGTAGTTCCACCAATTATTACAATTGCAATAGAAATAAATTCATATCCAGTTGCTTGAGCAACTTCCGCAGACTCTAATCTAGAACTATATATTAATGCAGCAATGCTAGCACAAAAACCACTTATCACATAAACCATTATTTTAAAGAAATTTACATTTATTCCAGAATAAATTGCTGCTCTTTCATTTCCTCCAGTTGAATAAACTCTTGGTCCGATTTTAGTATAGTTTAAGAGAAATACACCAATTAAACCAATTAATATAAAAAGTAAGAAACATACCGGGACATTAAAAAAGGTTTCAGTCCCCAACCATCTAAATTTACTTAATGATGTAAGGTAAAGTGGAAAACCACCAGAAAGAATATACGAAATACCTCTTAAGGTAAATAACATTCCTAAAGTAGTGATTAGAGGAGGTACGTTTGCTTTTACGGTAATAAATCCATTTAAATATCCAATTAAGCAACCAAAAATAATAGAAAATAAAATTATCATTTCCAATCCTTCAGAAACATAATTAGCTCCCTGAATGACTCTAATTCCATATTTAGCTAAAATAAATTGAGTTATCTTAATTGCCGCTATTGGACAAAATGCCATAAGTGCGCCTACGGATAAATCAATCTGCCTAGTTAACATCACTACCATTTGTCCAATTGCAATAACGCCTATTATTGAGACATTAATAGCAATATTTTGAAGATTATATAGTGATAAAAATGCTTTGGAAATCAAGGATCCAATAATAAAAATCATTATAAATATTATTAATATAATGTTTCTTCTTAAAAACAGCATAAAATTAACCATTTTAACTATACTTCTTTCATTGAAATAATTCTATAATATTGTTAACACAATATCTGTAATCAAAATTCATTAGTCAAAATATTTATAACTCAAGCAAATTAGAAATATTTTTAATCAAATATATTATTTTTTTATAATTTAGTTCTTCGATGAATTTTTTGAAATATAATAACAATGCTTATTAATAATATCCCCTTTAATACTTGTTCAATATAAGTCCCAACACCAGATAATGCTAATATATTTAAGAGAAAACCATAAATAATGGCACCCAGGACAACACCAAAAATACTACCTTTACCTCCCCAAAGATATATACCTCCTAAAAAAGCAATAGCAAAAGCGGTTAGCTCAAATCCAGCACCTAAAACGGGGGTTATACGTTGGGTCTGACTTGCATACATCGGACCAGAAATTGAAGCCAAGAATCCAGATAATGAGTAAGCTAAAATCTTTATATTATCACTTTTTATTCCCGAACACCAAGCGGCCATCGAATTTGCACCTGTGAAATAAATATACCTTCCTATACTAGTGAAATTCAGAAAAATAAAGCATATTATTGAAATTGAAACAAAAAGAATTACTGGTACTGGAATTCCCAGAATATATCCTCTTCCCAACCATAGATATGAAAATCCATATAAATATATTGCTTTACCACCTGTTACAATATTTGCTAAACAAGCATAAATTGTCATAGTACCTAAAGTTGCTATCAAAGAATTAACTTTCCCCTTGCCTACAATAAAACCATTTATTAAACCTAAAACTATTCCTGAAAAATATGTAAGAATAAGTGCAAATACAGATCCATAATTTAAAAATGATCCTCCAATTACTAAAGAAAGAGACATTATTGACCCAATAGAAGCATCAAATCCTCCTGATAAAAGAACGATTGCTTCTCCAATCCCAATCAACCCAACAATAGAAATAATCCTTAATACATTTAATATATTTGTTAATTTGAAAATATTTGTAACAAAAATCCTACCAATTAATAAGGTTAATACTAATATTATCCACAAAATAAAAATATCTTTTTCAAAAATTATTTTTACCAATTGTTTTAAATGTTTCATAGTAGTCCTATTTATTAAAATAGATATCTTGATATATAAGACCTCTACAAGCCAGTAAACTGTACTGGCTTGTAGAGGTCTCAAAGAAACTATAAATCTGTGTTACTATTCTATCGGTGGTCCATAGGTATATTCCCACCAATCATCTGGAGTTTGAGTTTCCAATCCAAAGATTTTAGCTCCACTTTCTGTAATCATAGGAATATTTGGTGTGATAATATTATGTGGCATCTCAACTCCAGTAGCTAAATTAATTAATACTCTTATACCTATATCAGATAAGAATGGTGTGTAAGGTGTATTTGCTTTAAAATCGCCCTTCATAACATTTTGTACACATTCTTTAGAATCGTCAATTGCCAAAAATATCATTTGTTTATTATCTTTTCTGCTATACATTCTATCAGCCATTCTAACTGCCTCTAGTGCCGCTAAAATTTCCTGATCACCTACTCCATAAAATACGTCAATATTATCATAAGCCTGAAGAGCCACTTGGGCATTTAAAAATGCTTCTTCTCTACTATCAGAATCAAAATACGAATGCAAAATATTTATAGATGGAAAGTAACTTAAAACTTTTAATAAGTGTCCTGTTCTAATACTATCCGCAGTACTACCCAGAGGTTTTCGAAGCAACACAACATTAGCCGCAAGATTTCCTTCTTGTTTAAGTTTCCAAATTAAAAACATTCCTTGTTGAGCTCCATTTGCAGGGAAATTTCCTGTAATTCTGCAACTCACTCCTTCATAACCTGTCATTCTATCCACACTCACTACCGGAATCCCAGCTTCCATTGCCCGTCGTGCAGGTGGACCAGTTGGTGCTTCAACCATAGGCCATACTAATATTCCATCTAGTTTCTTAGCAATAAATGTGTCAAAATGGGAAGCCATTTTTGCATTATCAAATTCAGCATCCATAACTGTTAACTCTACATTGGGATGTCTATTGGCTTCCCAAAGTGCCGCATCTGCCATATCCAATAACCAAGGCATATTATATCCATGCATGCTAAAACCAAACTTATAGGTCCTATTTGGATCCCCTACTGGACCTTCTGGAATAGGAACATAGTCAGTAAATGGGAGTTTGATATTTTCTTTACTCATTGGGCCTTTAATTTCTGTTCCCATTCCTTTCTCCCATTCAAAACCACCATAAAACTCACCTTTAGGGTATTTTTCAAGATAGAAAGCTAATCCATCTTTCTCAAAAATATTAAATATCTGTTCGTTTGCTTTAGATATTGGTAAATCGATAAAAAATTTAATTACATCTGCACCAGTAACTCCCCTATAAGGTAAGTTCTCAAAAAACTCAAGTGCACTCTCTCCCTCTAAATCAGCCACTTCTTGATAAAGTGTTGAGAAATCTTTACTCTCAATCCCCATGGGGATTAAAAGTAATACAATAAGTAAAAATGTGAAAAATAAACGACCTTTCATTTCTTTATCCCCCTTATTCAAATAATATTTTCTATTCAAAGACTATTATTTATAATTCATTTATCACCTCCATTTTATTGACTTCCTAGTGATTTAATAAATATTTTTGGTATAAAAATTAATATTGCAATTCAAAAAATATTCCCTCCTCACTAGATTTGCATTTAAGCAGTATTAGTGGATTTTAATAAAGATTCTACCCTTATTGGTAAATCAGACCATTTCAGTAAAATATTGCCCGCTTTTCCGAATGCATTTTCTACACATCCGCCAGCAATTTCATCATTAGGATGACCATAAGAACCGACATCTAACATGATTCCAACTCTTTTTCCATATTTAACCAATGTATCTGGTCCTATAACCATCGGCTCTAAACACTCAGTTAAACCAGTACCATGAGCAGAACTGTATGCATGAAATTGTTTCATGTTTAAGCCATCTATTTCATATTTTGAAAAATAATTCCTTGCCGAAAGGTCAATTAGATTAGCATTTAGATTTTTTGTGACAACCTTTTTTAAAGCTTCTTCAGCCCGTAAGTAAGCATCACTTAATATCTCAATAAATTCTGACTGCTTTTTCGTCGGTTCACCTAATATAATAGTACGCCTTAAAACGCCTTTATAACCCTCAAAACTTGGGGAACAACCAATTTGGACTATTTCACCTTTTTTAATTATTTTATTTGAAGCAGGACTAATAATTGTACGACACCGAAAACCAGAGTTTACTATAGTCTCAAAACCATATCCATCAGCTCCTAAACTTTTCATTACATAATCACCCACAGCAGCAACTTGACTCTCGCGTAAACCAGGTTTTATTATAGCAAGCATAGCTCGGGCTGCGGCATTTGCTATTTTATTTGCCTGAGCCATGCAAGAAAATTCAGATTTTGATTTTTCATACCTCTGGTTTCTTAAAATATCAGAAGCATTTATAAACTCTACATTTTTATCAAATGAATTTTTAAAAATATCCAAAAGATGACTAGGGATAATATTTAAACTCGTTAAAAATCCAACTTTCCTAATAGGTTTATCGAAATTTTCATTAATAATATCTCTTAATGAATAATATGTTATTCCTTCGTAATATTCTTCTGGTATTGAAAATTCCTTCACAAAATAAACCTTAATATTCTGTCCTCTAGAAACTTCCGAAGCCAACTTTCCAGCTTCAGGACCTGCTAAAATTATTGGAAAACCACTTTTTGTTACCAATCCTGAAGCCCTTTCAATAGTGGGATTATATCCCGTCAAGTATATCCCATCTCCCGGCATCTCATGATACCAAAAGAAAATACCTATATCGATTCCCCGCTTATTGAGAATCAATTGGGTTTTTTGATATCTATCTAAAAATTCACTATCAGAAATTTTTAGAGAAAAATCGATTTGTTTAGAATAATTTTTAATCACTTCCTCTACTTTTTCATAATTTATAAATTCATTTTTCAATATTTTTCACCTTCTTTTCATACATTTAATATAAAAATATCTATTTATAAAAAAAGGGAGATAAAATAGTCCTGTCTAGATAATTCAAGGCTAAATGCACTGCACCATAAACAACATCCTTATATTTCAACGAAGATAAAGTTAATTTAGTATTAAATGGCGATAGCTCTTTAACTTTTTTCTGCAAGTAATTAAAACAAAACTCAGATTCATGGAACAGGGCTCCTCTAATAATAATTAATTCAGGATTTAAGACAGCAATCAAATTCGAAATTCCAAAAGCTAAATTATCAAGTAATTCTAAAATAACTTCCTTTTTCCCATCTTTTTCATTTAATAAATATTTGAAATTTTGTAATACTTTTCCTCCAAAAGCTACTTTAATATCTTTTTTCCTTAATGCAGTATTAGAAGCTAAATATTCAAATTGGCCAAAGGGTTCGGATTCCTGCTTTTTCAGTTTCCTATCAATATACATATAACCTATTTCCCCCGCTGATCCATTTGATCCATGGTATAATCTTCCATTCAACAATATCCCTGCCCCAATACCAGTCCCTATCGCAATCAGGATAACATTATTACAATTCCCTGAAATTCCTTTCCAAGATTCACCTAATATAGCCATATTGGCAACATTGTCAACTAATACTACTTTTTTCATTTCATTGGCTAAAATTTTTGACAGATTAATACCTTCCCATACTGGGATTGTAGGGCAAACATTAAGTAGGCCAGTTTTAGATTCTACCATGGCAGGTACTCCGATAGATATTACTTTTACCTTCTCATCTTTCACTCCAGAATTTTTTATGATTTTTTTTATATAATTTACTATTACTTTAATCACTTCTTTAGGCTGTTTATTTTTTGGAAATTCTTCATAAGTTACTTCTTTTTCATTGCCAGATAAATCAGAAAGCATCAATTCAATATAATCAATATCTACTCCAATACCTATTACATAAGACCTGTCTGAGTTAAATTTCAAAATAACTGGTTTCTTGCCCCCACTAGAATTTCCGAAACCATCTTCATATATATAATTGCTATCTATAAGTTTTTTTACAATTCTCGAAATAGAGGGTGACGATAGATTTAATTCTCTTGCCAGACTAGACCTTGAAGAATTTTTTCTATTCCTAATTCTATCTAATACAACACTCATGTTTATCTCATTTAAGGTTCTTTGAGTACCTCCAAGATAATTCTTAATATTTTGCATATTTATCTCCTATAATCATATATTAAAACTTACTTACATAACTTTTGTAACTTATTTATTTAATTATACATCAAATTTATAAAAAATCAAGATATCGAATTGCCTCATTAAAAAAGTACTCCAAATTGTATCGATGCCTCATATAAAAAAGTACTCCAAATTATTTTAATTATAACTTAATCTCCTCTATATTTAAAGAGAAGAAATTATCTCTTTTTAATAGATGAGGAGGTAGAAGGAAATGTTAACTATGAGGCATAAAAAGGCTATAACCAAAGAATTAAGAGACAGATACCAGAAGGCATCCAAAAAAGAAAAGACTATGATGTTAGATGAATTTATTAGACTTACTGGATACAACCGTTCCTATGCCGCCAGAGCCTTAAGGATAAAAAGAGTATTAGGTTATCTAAATATAGCTGGTAAAAGAATAAAATATGTAGCAGATAAAAAAATAAAAAGAGAGAAGAAAAAGTTCTACGATAAGGAAGTCTTTATAGCCTTAAAGAAAATCTTGATAATCTGTGATTATATCTGTTCCAAGAGACTAGCTCCCTTCCTATCCGAGGTCATCCCGGTATTAGAAAAATATGGAGAGATTAACCTTGCTACTAAGGTGAGAGAAAAGCTCTTTAAGATAAGTGCGGCTACTATCGATAGGCTTTTATCTGATAGCAGGAAGAAATATAGAATAAAAGGAAGATCTACTACCAGACCAGGGACCTTGCTAAAAAAGAGTATCCCCATTAGAACCTTTGCCGATTGGGACGAAAAAGTACCCGGCTTTTTCGAGGTAGATCTAGTCTCCCATGATGGTGGGGCGGTAAGGGGTGATTTTCTCCAGAGTCTAAACTTTACCGATATTGCTACCGGTTGGGTGGAGATGATTGCTGTAAAGAATAAGGCTCAGGTGTGGGTCTTTGGGGGAATAGAGAGTATAAAAGAGAGACTACCCTTTTCTATTTTAGGGATAGATTCTGATAATGGAGCTGAGTTTATTAATGACCATCTACTACGTTATTGTAAGGAAGAATATATTACCTTTACCCGGAGCAGACCATACCGAAAGAATGATTCCTGTTTTGTAGAACAGAAGAACTGGTCAGTCATCAGAAGGACAGTAGGCTATGGTCGATATGATACCGATAAAGAACTAAATACTTTAAATAAACTGTATGGTTATCTTAGACTCTATGTCAACTTCTTTCAACCGGTTAGAAAACTAATCAAAAAGAAAAGGATGGGAAGTAAAATTACCAAAACATATGATAAGGCTAAGACCCCTTACCGGAGAGTTCTGGCCTCTCCTGATATTGAAGATGAGATAAAGATGAAATTGAAAAACCAATATGATATGCTAAATCCAGCAGAACTGAAAAGGAAGATAACCAAGTTTCAAAATAGACTACTTAAGTTAAATTCTCTAAAGCAAGAGGTAGGAAAAGGGATAGATAAAAGTACAAAACCTTCAAGTAGATTCGAGTACATTTCTACTTGAGGCATCGTATTAGCTTTCAAGTACATTTTTATGTGAGGCAACGGGGGATATTGCTAAAAATAATTAAAAATAAATAATTACTCTCCATCAAAGAAGTTAACATAGGAGGGACACTAGATAAAAAAATTATTCGAATAAAACCATAGAAGAATTATAGAATATTGATGAATTAAAGAAGTTTTATCGTTTCCAAATTTCTAATAATTATAATTTAAAGGTCATTTCTTATTATGGTGATTTGAAAAGATTTTATTTTTCCAACAAATAATATTGATATTAAACAATTACTTTTAAATTATTAAATACGGCAAGTTTTCCTAAATTCTTCTTTTTTGATAAAAATTCTTTTAACAGTAATAGAATATTTATGAAACTTCAAAAATATCATCATTAAAATCATATTAAATTATTTAAGTGTATTTTTTCTAGTCTTGGCTTTTTATTAATATAAGGTTTTTGAAATCTGGAATTATAATGAACACATAAAAGAGGGGTGCTTTCCCCTTGTTTACAAAAACAATGCTCTTTCTCTCTCCCTGGCAATACTCTCACCAGGTAAATTATTATTTGCCCGGTGAGAGTATTGCTCTTTCTTTGTTGCCCTCTCTTATTCTTTTCTTCTTTTTCTTCACTTCTCCCACTTCTCTTTCCCTCCGCGATAGGTAAAAAATCTTAAACCAAAAAGTGTTTTTCTTTTTGTTTTGAGGTATTTTTTACTTATCGCCTAAACGCAAAGAATCAAAAGAATATAGCCACCGAAAAGGGAGATAAAAAATTCCTGCTATTTTTTCTTTCATTTATTTTTTATCTCTCTTTTACGGGGAGAAGACTAAATCACAAACGATGACAAAATCACGAAAAGGTTCGCAAATAGGGGCGGGGCAAGGGAGAGAGGGTCTCGATACTGCCTGCGTTTATGCTTGTAGAGTAGGGGGTGAATCGACCACAGTTTTTCCTTCCCCCTTAATGCTTCCCCCCTATTATAGATAACCTAACCTTGTTTTTTTGCGGTGGCGAATAAAGCGAAGCAACAGCGGGGCAAAAGAGCAACACACCCGCATTTATGCTTAAAAGCGTCCCCGCGAGCGTAGCTTTTGAGACAAGGAGCAATAATAAAAAGAAGGGGGTTAAGAGGGGGGTCTTAGGGGGGATTTAAGGGGGAAGGAAAATTACCCGCCCCGTCGGTGTTTGAGTTTGAGTTGTAAAATTAGGAATAGCCGGAGTGAATTAGTCGGAGCAGTCAAAATAGATTAAATCATATTGGGCAGAGTGGCCAGGATTGATTAAATCGGGATTAGGTGAAGCAAATTGAATTAGATCTAAATAAAATGTGAAATATTAGAGAAAAGTCATCCTGGCATGACAATAGTTAATGAGAGAGATGGAGAGAAAAAGAGTGGGTCCTCAATTTGCTGGGTAAGAGATACTGAAAAAATAATTAAATCTAATAAAATAAAAAACCGAAAGGAGAACATATGCTAAATCTTTCGGTATAAGCATATTAAAAGGGAGTGTAATTTTAACGAATCACACTCCCTTTTATATTTATAATTATAACATTAAAAAAAGAAATATCGAAAGAAAATAATTGTAATTTTTATCTTATTTCTTATAAATATTAAACATTACTTTTAAGTAACTCATAAATTCCCTGACCAACTAAATCCTTCTTTTTGATAAATATTTTTTACCATACACCAAAATCGATGAAAGCGTGAGATTGCTTCGTAGCTTCTCTCCTCGCAACGATAGAAACCCTTTGTCTACAAGTAGGGACTATTGGGAGATGTAATAGAAAGAATTCCCTATTTTATAGAAGGTGTGTATAATGGGAAGAGGTTGCATTCATCTTTGGGCTATCGGCCCCCAGAGGAATACGAGAGGTTATTGGCAAAGAATGGCTCTCGGGAATGCATGGTTTGTTAAGACTTAAAGTATCTAGCCTGAGGGGTTCAGTCCAAAGCAGAAGCCGTATATGGAAATTGTAACTAGCCCAGTTGAATTAGAGTTAATGCGCAAGATAAAGAAGGCTTTTGATCCTAATAATATTATGAATCCTGGTAAGATTTTTGATTTAGAGTAAAACTTTCTTAAGTGAAAAAGGAAGTACAATCTTATGCTTAAAATAAAATTACCTTATGGAAAAAAAGTATAACTATAGATATTCTTAAAGATAGATTAGAAAGTATTCTTGTTTCCGAAATTAATAAATATAGTATTAAAGAATCAGAAGAAGAGATAGTAAAAAAAGCCATGCTTAACCCGGTAGGAACGCCTAGATTAAGTGATTTATCTCAAAGTAAAAAAAGGATTGTAGTAATTTCTAGCGACCATACTAGACCTGTACCTAGTCATATTACTATGCCAATTATTTTGAATGAAATCAGAAAAGGGAACCCAGAAGCAAATATTACTATTTTGGTTGCTAGTGGATTTCACCGAGCATCTACGAAAGCAGAATTGAGAGATAAATATGGTGACGTGATTGTGGATAAGGAGAAGATTGTTATTCATGATAGTCGAGATAAAGACAGCATGGTAAGAGTAGGCATTCTGCCCTCTGGAGGAGATCTTATTCTTAACAAATTAGCTATTCAAGCAGATTTAGTGGTGGCAGAAGGCTTTATTGTCCCTCACTTTTTTACTGGTTTTTCAGGTGGACGTAAAAGTATTTTACCGGGGATAGCTAGTAAAGAGACGGTTTTAGCAAATCACTGTTCTGAATTTATCGCTCATCCAAAAGCAAAAACAGGAATACTCAAAGATAATCCGCTTCATAGAGATATGCTTTATGCAGCTAAAAAGGCTAATCTAAATTTTATTCTTAATGTAGTAATAAATGGTGATAAAAAAATTATTAATGCTTTTGCTGGTCATTGGGAGGAAGCTCATCTCGAGGGCTGTGAATTTGTCTCTAAACTGGCAGGGGTTAAATCTAAACCAACCGATATTGTTATTACTACCAATGGAGGCTATCCATTAGATCAAAATATCTATCAGTCAGTAAAAGGCATGACGGCTGCTGAGGATACTTGTAAAAAAGGTGGAGTGATTATAATTGCTTCTGCGTGCGACGATGGTCATGGAGGTGATTTTTTTTATACTACATTAGCTAAAGCTAATGTAGTTCAGAATGTTATGGATGAGATAATGGCTAGAAATAGAGATGAAACTATACCTGATCAATGGGAATCACAGGTTTTAGCTCGGATTTTATTAAAATATAAAGTAATAATGGTGACCAATGCTTCTAAAGAGATTGTAGAAAATATGCATATGAAATGGGCATCCAGCGTAGCCGAAGCTATAAAAATGGCTGATGAAATGTTGGGTAATAGAAGTAAAATTACAGTTATTCCTGATGGGGTATCGGTTATAGTTCGGTAACTCAAGCATACAAGTCCAATATCATTATTCATTTTATATATCTACCTTGATGATTTTTAATATTCTTATCTTTGATTAAAATCCTCTCGAGAACTCTGGTAGCAGGCCCATTCCAACAATCTCTCGAAGCATGGCTACCATATGCATATGTATGTCCAAATCAATTCCATCAACACCGAGAGTTGGCTTTCCCGTGCCACCGTCGACAGCCCTTAAATTCAAGCAAGCCATTATTATTCTGTGCTCGTCACGCGGTGTATAGAGAAGGTCGATATTTTTATTCAAAACCGCCAAGGCAGCAGAGATACCATAAGCTCCCCCAATTAGAAGTCATGCAGGGAACAAGGATATCTGTGGCAGTTACCGTTATTATTCCTGAATGACAAGGACAGCCGCAATCTATAACCTTTTTAGGACTTTGATGGGGTTTACGAGAGCGACTTTTAACCCAATCTTTTCCATCGAGCTTATAGTATTTTAACTATTTAAAGAACCTGGTTTTACCTTTACCAAGACTCTTATAGATTTCTTTAGGAGATTCACCATTTTCGTATCTTAAAATAGACTTTATTAGATTTACTCTTTAAAAGCTATGGCTTTAATCTCGACGAGCACTTTTAGCTAGTTTAGAAACCTCCTTAACTACCCTTGACGGCGGGTTTTTAGGGAAATAAGTTGCATATACCTCATTTAATTTATCGAAAAAACTAATATCTGTAATAAAAACAGTTGTGTTTATAATATCTTCTAAACATAGCCCCGCTGCTTGAATTATTGACTTGATATTTTCAATAGACTGTTTGGCCTCATCCTCAAAAGTAGCATTAGATAATTTTCCAGCCGAAACAAAAAAGAATTGTCCTGCCATAATTCCCTGAGTAAATACAGGAAATGAAAGTGCTGAATTACTTGAAATTAGCTTTTTACTTATAGTATCTGCCCTTTCTTTATAAATTATTTTAATAAACTATTGAAATACTATTTATATTTTATTAATTTAACCAATTATGGGTAATTCATCACTCATTTTAGCTCCTGTAAGAATTTTTACACCATTATCAGTAATAAGTACTAAGTCTTCTAAATGGATACAAAATCCATCAGTAATTACTAGTGGCTCAACATTTATAACCATATTTTTCTGTAATTTTTTCTCATTTAAGGGGCTAAGTATAGGGTCTTCATGCAATCCTAGGCCTAGGCCATGTCCAATATGAGGCATAATAAAAGGCAATTCATTTTCTTCGTACAGTTCTTTACATTTATTAAAAAGGTCGCAACAGCGAATCCCGGGTTTCATAGCATTAATAATCTTTTTTTGAATTGTTGCTATTTTTTTATAAACCTCAACCTGAATTTGAGAAGGTTTTTCTACCACAACTGAACGTGCAAGATCAGAATAATACCCTGAAAATAATCCTCCGTAATCTGCTTTAACTATATCACCAGGCGAAAGGACAATGTCAGCAGGCATTGGATGAACAAGCATACTTCTTTTACCAGTTCCTAAAACCAAAAAAGCCATTTCATCAGCTCCCTGGTTCATCAGGTTATTCTTTATTTGTTTAGCAATATCTACCTCAGTGTCACCAGATTTTGCGGTAAGAAAGGCGGCTTCAAGAGCCTTCCGGGTTGCTTTGGATGCTTTAGTCAGGATTTCTACTTCGTCAGGATCTTTAATCATACGAACATCCTCAAAAATTCTTTGACATTCTACAAGTGTAGCATCGGGCACAGCATTTATTAGTTCAGTATAATAATAGGCATTCCAATAATGTTTTTCGATGCCGATATGGCCTTTTTCCAATCCCATCTCTATAAGAGCATCAACTAAAAACTGTACCGGTGATTCTTTAAACTCTACATAAGGTCTAATGTCTTTTATCCAAGTTTGCTCTTTTATACCACTTTCCTCAATACCACAAACAATAAATATTGGTTCTTGCTTCTGTGGGAAAACTGCTATTTCTAATCTATCCCGTATTAACTTTTGTGTCATTATATATGCGCCTGTTGAATAGAGTACATTTTCCGGAGATAATGCAACTAACGCATCTATTCCTTCCTTTGCCATCAATTCCTTAAAATATTCATTTCTTTTAACCAAATAATCACTTTTTTTCATTTATTTTTCTCTCCTTTCATTTTATATTATATATTAGATTGATTATATTTTGACTTTTATTTAAGTCTTATAAACAAATTTGATTATGTAATTTTATTATTTAAAAAAAAGAGATGGAAGATAAGTAACCAATGAAGGAATATAAGTAGTTAGTAAAACAACTACAACCATAACTAAGACAAAGGGCCAAATAATAACTTTACTAATTGATACTTTTGCAATAGAACTTGCAACATATAATTGGAGTCCCACTGGTGGGGTAATTGTCCCAATCATAATTGTAATAATAATTATCAGAGCAAAATGGATAGGGTCATACCCTACTTGAACTCCAAGAGGGAAAAGAATTGGAGTGAATATAATCAGTGCAGCCATACCTTCAACAAATAGACCAATGACTAGAAGCATACAAATTAATAAAAAATACATAATATGAGGATTCGTGGTAATACCAAAGAAAGTATTAGCTATACTCGAAGCAAAATTCTGGCGTGCGAGAATCCAACCAAAAACAGAAGCACAGGAAATAATTATTATTGGCACAGCTGTGTTCATGGCTGCATTAGATAAAATCTTTGGGATTTGTCTTAAGTGTATTTCCTTATAAACAAAAAACCCAATGATAAATGCATAAACAGCAGCTACTACTCCAGCTTCTGTTGCTGTAGTTACTCCAGTAATAATTCCACCAAGAATAATTACCGGAGCTAACAGAGCCAAAAAAGCATCCATGAAAGTTGATAATAATTTGGATATTGTAGATTTCTCACCTCGAGGCCAATTATATTTACGAGCATAGAAATTCACGAGTATCATTAAAGCAAAACCTATAAGCAAACCAGGGATAAGTCCACCAAGAAACATCTTTCCAATAGATAAACCAGTTATGGCTCCGTAAACAACCATAACAAGACTTGGAGGTATAATCGGTCCTATACAAGCAGCTGAGGCAGTAAGCCCTGCTGAAAATTCTGGAGGATAACCATCTTTTTTCATTGCAGGAAGCATAATTGAGCCCACTGCAACAGCATCAGCTGTTGCAGATCCAGAGAAGCCAGCCATGATAATGTTAGTAACTACATTCACCTGAGCTAAGCTCCCACTCATATGCCCAATTAGAGCTTTCGAAAAATTTATAATCCTTCGAGTAATCCCTCCGGTGTTCATCAATTCTCCAGCAAGAATGAATAACGGAACAGCAAGTAAAGGAAACGAATTTAATGACATAAATAGCCTTTGGGAAATTAAGAGTGGCGAAACTTCTCCCAGTCCAATGACTGCCAGAGTTCCTGAAATAGCCATAGCGAATGCTACTGGCATCCCAGAAAAAAGTAAAACTATAAAAATAATTATCATTAATATAAGCAAATAAATTTCACTCCTCTCTTTTATTTTTTAATATCCCTGGAATAATGCGAATTATGTTTAAAACCATGAAAACAGACCCAATCGGAATTGAAGCGTATGCCCATCCTAGCCTAATGTATTTAAAGCTATATGCTGGCTTACCCAAATTCATCCCTGCATATTTTAAACCATATAAAAAAACAAAGAATAGAAAAATCATTATCATAAAATGAAGAATCAACTCTAAATAAGCATTATATGGAGAACGTAATTTATTTACTAAAAAATCAACCCTCAGATGCCTTCTCTTAATAAAGGCTTGTGCTGCTCCGATGTATACAATCCAAATAAAAAGATATCTTCCTATTTCTTCAGACCACATTATAGGAAAGCTAAAAAAGTAACGAGATATTACTTCGGCAAAAAGAAGAATAACCATAGCTGCAAAAAATATACTTACTATTGATTCAAGCATAAAATCATATACTTTAAACACTTTATTCATGTAATTCTAATTACCTCGCTCTAAAATCATCCTGCTTAGTGAAGGGCTCCTAAACTAAAGTACTTGTTTGGGAGCCCTTTCTATCCTCCAGTATTTACCGAAAATATTTTATTCAACTAATTTTCGAATATCCTCAACTAAATCTGTACAATCGTGGGCTTTTGCCCATTTATCAACCATGGGTGTAAGAGCTTCTTTAAACTTTACGAAATCTTCCTCTGAGACTTCGTTGAATTTAATTCCTTGTTCTGTCAGCCATACAACTACCTCTTTATCAACTTCGCGAGTCAGTTGAGTAGCATAGTCGACTGCTTCACGACCAGCCTCGATAATAATTTTCTGAATATCTTCAGGCAATCCTTGATGGTATTTTTCATTAATCACTATAATCATTTCGGCCATCATATGATGAGTTAAAAGACAATATTCAATCACCTCATAAAACTTCATATCCTTGACATTAGCGAGTGGACTTTCCATACCATCAACAATACCCGTCTGTAGAGCAGTATAGCATTCTCCCCAAGTAATAGCTGTAGGTCCGGACCCTAACGCCCTGAACATTTCAACCCACATCTCGTTCTCTGGTGAACGCATCTTAAGCCCCTTGAACTCTTTAAATGTTTTGATCTCTTTCTCTATGAATATCATCTCTCTGGAACCCAAAGGGAACCATCCTAGAATTCTTCCCCCTTTTTCAAGGAGGCGTTTGCCAAGTTCCTTGCCTACAGATGATTCATTTAATACCATATTTATTTGATCTATATCTTTATATATAAAAGGAAGTACGTCAACTCCGAAACCTTTCGCTGTTGTATCATAAAATGATGGGCTAACAATTGTCATCTGCAAAGTTCCCATTAAAATTCCTTCACAGGCTTCCTTTTCTTGGCCGAGCTGTGCTCCAGGATAAATATGTATTTCTACACTACCATTGCTTTTTTCTTTTACTATTTCGCTTAATTTCTGTGCGGTCTGGTCTACAATGCCTCCTATAGTATGATGGTGACCCAATTTAATGATAATTTTCTTTTCTTGACTAAATCCAGCCATTGATAACATGCAAGAGGCTAAAATTACAAGCAAAATAATATTCAACCATTTTATTTTATGTAGATTTTTCATTTTATTTAATCTCCTCTCTTTTCAAAATTTTTAAATTTTATTAATATATATTTTATCTTTTATTAATCCCTCCTTTCTTTGTTGAATTATTATCTAACTAGATCTATATTATTGCAATGGCTTCAATTTCTATATTCGCATCTTTGGGAAGACGGGATACTTCCACACAGCTTCTGGCTGGAAATTGACCGGTAAAGTATTCACCATAGACCTTGTTAATCCGGGAAAAATTATTCATATCCTTAAGGAAGATGGTTGTTTTTACTACATTCTCCATACCAATCGAGTAAGATTCTAAAACTGCCTTTAAATTTTCTAATGATCTTCTTGCTTGTGCCTCAATCTCTCCTTTTACTATTTCTCCAACAATAGGGTCAATGGGCAACTGACCTGAGACAAATACCAAATTCCCAATTTTTAAAGCGGGAGAATAAGGTCCAATAGCTGCCGGCACTTTTTTGCTAATAATAATTTCCTTTTTCATAAATGCCTCCTTCATAAATTCTTAATTTATTTACTGGCTTTTATTTCTTCTAAATAATTATAGATAGTAAAACGTGATACATTAATCTCTTTGGCAAGTTGGGTAATTGCCCCTTTAATCAAAAAAACTCCTTTCTCTTCAGCTATTTTCGCAACCTTTAACTTATCTTCTTTTTGCATTAAGGAAACTGGCTTACCGATTTTTTCAATTGCTTCTTGGATAATATTTTTCAAAACTTCATTGACATCACTAGTAAAAGTTTCAATGCCCTTCTCCGATTCTTCCTTATCCAAATCGACTGTGGTACAAAACTCATCCATTGCCTTATGAAACATTGAATATACAGTAATATCATAATTAATGCATATGCAACCAATGATCTTTTTCTGATTATTCCTAATAAAAACAGTGGAGGATTTTAATATTTTCCCATCTTTTGATTTAGTTTTGTAATTAACAATTCTGTCTGTCTTTTTATTCTCATAACCATTCTTCTTCCAGACGGATAAGGCAAAATCGGTAATGGGGTCACCTATTTTTCTTCCTGTTACGTGGCCATTCTCTATTACTACAATAGAATGTTGAGGATTACGAAAATCATGAATTAATACTTCGCATTTTTTACCGAACATCTCTGCGATGGTTTTAACAAGCGGAACATATTTTTCTAAATCAGGATTATTTTTTTTATAAGAATCCATATAAGCTCCTATAGATATTATATTATTTACTAAAATATTTTAACACTTAATAAATTATTGTATGTGACATTATAATAACTATTATTTTGAGAAAAGTCAAATTTATTTATTTTTTTCTATTTGCCCTTTTCTAGGTTACCACTATAATCCGAATAAATATTTGATTGAGCCCAGTCGTGCCATATTTTTAGGCATTTTTATTATTTACACTTTGACATTTTAAAACCTCTTAATCTCTTGTAGGGTTCGGTTCCCCCGCAGCTCTGCTGCGGTCAAATAAAAAGTATAGCTACCAAAAAGATATTTGAAAAACTTCCTAAGTAAAAAAACAGCTAGGGGAAGAAGTATTTTGACCAGATGGGCTCTTTGTAAATACTGTAAGCAAGTTTAACAGTGAAGATACAATAAACAAATATGTAAAAAATCAAAGAGTTGAAAAAGAATACAAAAAGTTACACTATTAGTAAATTAGTATGTTTTAGGGGAAATGGATACCCCGTAGCAGAGCTGCGGGGGAAGATTCATTTTTAAATAATATTTTTGTGATTTGTGATATTATTTTTTATTTATTATTTACATTTTCGATCCTTCCGGAATTAACCCACTCTTTTATTATTTCTCTCCTCTTTTCTTCCAGGACAACCCAAAAGTTATCGGACTATTGACTTGGTACGCCTTCCCTATCTAAGAAAATGGGATGCGTTAATTATTTATTTAAATTTAATTTGTGCAATTCTTGTGCAATTGCTATGCAATTTGTGCAATTCTTATGCAATATCGTAATAAGATCCCGCCCCTTTAACTCCACTTTCTTTTAAAATATGATTTTCAACTAATCGTCTTAAATCATTTGACGCGGTATTTCTTGAACAACTATTTATTTCCTGATATTCTTTGTTGGTAATCTTCCCCTTTTCCTTCACATAAATTACTGCCTTAATCTGTCTTTCACTAATTCCCAATTTTTTCAAATTTTCTTCTGTAAATTTATCTTTATAAAATACAACCTTCATCACTCCATATTCTTCCTCAAAATCAGGCTCAGGCAATCCCTGCTCCAGGCACTTCTCCATTATCTTGATCGTCCCCCTCCCCCAGCTTTCTATAAAACCTGCCTTATAAAAAACATCTGCTAAAAGAGTATTCCTTGGTTTGGATAAATGTTCTGTCTTTAATTTTTCTACCGGAACTTCAGGGGGGAGCTTCCCTTCATTCATTATGACTAATCTATCATTATAGACTCTTATCTGAATAGAAGAAGCTCCTAAATAATTTCTATGAATTAGAGCATTTATAATTGCCTCTCTTAGAGCTTCATAAGGATATTCTAAAATTTCTCTTCTGTGAATTCCTTCATATTTAATTATGCTAATTAAATATTTGGTTCGTAAAATCTCTAAAGCATTGGCAATTTGCTCAAAAAGATTCCCTTCAACAATATCACTACTTTGTATATCTGTTTCAGTTAGAAACTTTCCAATCTTTAAATAAGCAGCAGGATAAAATCGTTGCGGATTTTTACCAAAAAGCAAAATTGCTGCTTTTTTTAATTTTTTATCTTCCTGTAAGTTTAATTTTTCAAGAATTGTCTGATAATCTTTTTCTGCAACAATAGAAGGAATTCTATCTACCGCATATTTTTTAAATTCATCGATCGTTTTTAGGTCAATATCATCAAAACCTGCTTTTTCCTCTACAAACTCATCCCAGGTCTTACCAGATTTTTCTACTAAAAATTTAGTAAGTTCTTCTCCCTTTAATTCGAAGCTATTGCTTCCACTTCTAATATAATATTTTCCATTGAGAGATATAGATACAGAAGAGGGTTTAATAAAGATATGAATTATATCTTTATCTCCCACCTTTTCGATTTTAACTGAAGGAATTATTCCTAATTTATTTCTGATTTTATTAGGAATATCTTCTAATAATTTTTTAGCTTTTTTAACCCCTATAGGATTAGCATTATCATCTACTCCAACTACCAATTCTCCACCGTCTTTATTGGCAAAAGCAACTACTACCTTGAGATATTCATCTCTCCAGGAAGGTTTATACTCAATATTTTGTGTTTCCATATTTCTTCTCCTACTTAAATTTTCTTTTACTTTTATTTATATAATCAAAAGTTTTTATAAAAATGATCAGTCTTAAATAGATACATCTTATCTTTTCTATGTTTTAACTTTCACTTTTACAAGGCCCTCCTTCAGAACGTCTATCTATAGTAATACCTAAAACCTCAACCATTAGGTTAAGAAATTCCTCAGAGCCCATAGGTTTCCGCTGAAAATTACCGAATTATTGATTTGACATACCTTTCCCTATTTATTTTTACCACAACACCTTTTGTACTTTAAACCACTTCCGCAAGGACATTTTTCATTTCTACCAATCTTTTTTTCAATTCTAATATATCTACCATGTCCTTTTCCTTCTAGTAAGATTTTGGACATCTTTTCTAATTCTTCATTGTATTCCCATTTTTGATCAGTGAATACGACTACATCTATCATATTATTACTATTTTTTAGACTACCAAAACCAATCCAAACATCGCCTTTGTACTTATATTTCCTTACTTGACACAACATTAATAAATTATTTCTTAATTCTCCGACATTATCAGAGTTTGATGAAGTATAAGTAACACCAACACGAGGAGAAAAACTGTCGTCTGGAGGCATGGAAAAATTATGGATTTTCCCGTCATTTAAAGTTTTTTGTTTTATCTTGATAATCAAATCAACAAAATTTTTTCTTGCATTTCCAGACCAATCTAAAAGATGAAAAATGATATCTGTAATTTTTGCTTGACCTATGTTTTTTAGTTGATAACATAATCGATCAAAATTTTCATTTTTCCATCTATTTTTTATAGTATCACCATCATCAGACACTTCTAATCCAGCTTTAAGGGGATAATAATTTCTATCAACTAATTGGCCAAAACTTGTAGCTATTAAACTAGCGTCCACATTTGGAATTTTCCATAACTTTTCCTTTAGATGATAACCGAGAAAGGTCATTTCTTCATCTGCTTTAAAATAATCCATTAAAGACGTTCTTTGTCTAATATAATATAAAAAATCATATGGGTCATTTAAATAATAAGTTAGCAGATCTAAATCAAAAATGGTTAAAACTATTGGGAATGGATCATTATCTTTTTTGTCCAACATAACATGTGTTTGATGAGTTAGAGATGGATAATTTTCTGTCGTAATCACCATCAGATAAACTTCATCAATTTCTTCTGAAAGTATTATTTCGTTCCCATTTTCATCAATAAATTTCGCATTCTTTTCTAGTATTTTAGAACGTGACACAAGGCCTTGTTCGTAAGCATCTTGAACAGCTTCTTGAAAATCTTTCTCTAGTTGTCTATCATTACCAGATCTGGAAAGTGTAGTTAATTTTTTCGATTTAACCTGCACGCATAGAGCTTTACTCCCAAGAGTACAAAGAATATCAATATCTGTAAGATTTTTTCCTTTTTTTAATAATATTTTTACTGATTTAAAAGTTTTGCTCTTTTCAAATACTTTTAATAAAAAATCATATGTAATTTCTTCTCCCACTCTTCCTCTATTTTTTCCTGCCTGATCCTCATATTCTTTATTTTTTATCATCCAGTAAAAAGGACTTTCATATATTGCTACAAATAACAAAAAAGGGATTGGTACAAAATATTTTTCTTCATCTAGCTTAATAATGGGATGAGAATTTATAACATTATAGTTCCCAACAGCATTAAATTGAGAATTGATTCCCTTTTTAATAGAAATTGAAAAATTGTTGAGGAATGATTCAATATTAACGTCACTATCGAAATCAGTCTTTCTAATAACAAATAGCTCTATTAATCCCTTGTAAAAAGACTTCCATTCATCTTCTCCAATTTTATCCATGCATAAATTTTTCTTGTCTGTCACGTTTTCAAAAAACAATTCTACATATTGATATAATTCAAACATTGGCAGTAATTCCTTTTTACACTTTTCCCAATCTTCGTTTGGATTTTCCTTTTTAACATCACCAATTATTTCAGGTAATCTTTCCTTTATATTATACAAGCGGACTTTTTTTGATTTTTCTTGTAAAATATTTTTTATTTGAATAACAATATTTTTCGTTTTTTCTATATCGAAATTCTTTTTTTTGGAAAGCCAATTTTTATCATATTTATACTTTCTTTCTAAAAATTCTAAATATTGAAAATCATAAACACCTGTTCCTGAATAAAAAATTGGCTCCGTAAGTATATTTCCTTTGCCAAAGAATTCTTTTTGCTCTTTTCTTAAATCTTTTTTTTCATGTTTTTTTTCAAGATTCTTTTGCATTTTTTCTACAAATGGAATTATGAAAGATTGGTGTAATTCTTCCATTAGTTTATAAGTTTTTTGTTTTATCTGCATCAAGTTTTGCCATGAATCTGGTGGTGTAAAATCAATTTGATATTGAATTAAAAAACCGAGCAATAAAGAAACCTCTTTATGATTAAGTCTTTTCGTAAAATTTATTTCTTGTATTTTTTCAGGATTAATATGAAAATCCTCAAAAATAATCATACAAAGGGCATAAATGTAACCTTTTGAACTTATTAAACTCTTTAAATCTTTAATTACTATTTCAGTTTTTCTCACCACGATAATACTCCAGTAAATATTTGTAAATATGTGACAGGGGAAAGTTCTTTGCCGCACTTTACTAATTTTAATTAAAAACAGGGAGATATCTTATTTTTTCTATGGTTTAGCTTTCCATTTTACGATATCATCCTTTAGGACGTCTATCCACAATACCTAAAGCCTCAACCATCCGGTTAAGAAATTCCTCAGGTCCTATAGGTTTTCAGCTAAAAGTTATCGAATTATTGACCTGGTACATCTTCCTTATTTATCTAATTTAAAAGTAAAATATTAATTGACTAAGAAAGTGGGTGTCTGTCCCTAATACGCCTCGCAATCAGCTTAGACCGATTGTTAGCTGTAAATATATTACTTTTTTCTAAGAACAAAATCCCAACCAAAATATTTAAAAAGCTCGAGTAAATTTAAATTCTCTAAACCATAATGATTACATACATCGGGAATTTTTTGTGGTTTACCTTTACTCTCTTCGTTCACGACAATTACTTTTTGTTTGGGATTAAATAATTGTAATTGTAATTGTTCCTCAATTGCTAATGCGATTAACCATGGATCAGCTTGATCTTTTTCTCTGCCAGGATCAATTAAGCCTGGGAATCTATTAATTATTTGCGAAACATAATATACTTGTTTTAAATTATACTCTTTAAAATACTTTCGTTTTGGTATAATCCATTTTGTCAAATCATCTTTATTTTTTGAACTTGTAGTTAGTTCTTCAAAGACTATAATATGAGATATTATTTTATCTTGATCAAATAGAGTTTCGAACTCACTCCATATACTTTTGAAAAATCTGGAGGGTAATAATGATGCAAGTGAATAAAAGAACTAGAATCAATACAAAATATTACATTTTCAATACTTTCTGACATATATTTTATTCAGCTAATATATAATTTACTTTAATACCGAGTATATCAGAGGCTCGATTATATGTTATGACTTCATTTTTTGCAGCGTTAATCACGGAATAACAAAATAGTTGCCCCCTTGCATTAATGCTTTTCTGTATTTGAGAGACAGCGAATCCTCCTTTCTTTGATGGTTTAACTTTACTTCTAATTATATCCAATAGTTCAAAGAATCGATCACGGGAAATTAAATTTAAATCTTTTAATCTTCTTAAATAGACTTCACTACTTACTTTATATTTTTTTGATAATTTATAAATCTCATCAGGATCAGTAGTATATACAATGTGGTCTTGCGGAAGTAATAAGGCTCCTGCAAAAGAATTTATTTTATATTCTTCGTGCTGTTCCTCAGTTACCGTATTAGGTATACATAAACTAGATTGATTTTTTAATAAGTGGGCAAATTCATGGAATAAGGTAAATATTCGAGAATTTGTAGAATAATTTTTACTATTAATAGCAATACAAAATGGATATTCATCTGAATAACTAAAACCCTGAATTTCATCGGTTGGCATTGTAAATTGAAAAACAAATATGGCTAATTTACTTTCAAAAAAGTATCTCCATTTCTTGTATGCAGCGTCATTGCTTTTATCGTTAAGTTGATCTTCAATTGTATAGTCTAATTTTACACGTAGCCAATATGCTATTTGGTCTAAATCTGTAACATCTTGAAATTTTTCTTTATATTCATTTAACCACTTATATTTATTTTCAAAATAATTTTTACTAAAGAGTTCGATCATTAATTTACGATATTTATGCACTCTTCTAATAGATAGAAGTGTTTCCCTAGAAAGCGGAGAGTTTGCCAATAATAAATTTCTAAAATCTTTAGGTTTCTTTGTTTTTGGAGGTGTTTGAGGTAAGAAAAAAGTGGCAATTTGCCTTTTATAATTTTTTGCGAGTATTTTTAATTTTCCAAATGGTATTTCTTCGCCGGTATTTTCCCATTGATTATATCTTTCTACATCTATATCAAGTCTCAAAGAAATATCTTCCACGGAGTATCCTGATTCTTCTCTCGCCCATTCTAAAATTTTAGGATTAATTTTAATTTTTATCATAACACTATGTTAATTTTATACCTCTAACATTATTTTTTATGTCGTGGCATCGTTTTTTAACTATATTGCAAAAAAAATTACTGGGGACATTTATTCTTGACAGTTAATAAAACTATTTGTCAACAATAAAGATTTAGACCCCAATGTTCCAATGTTTCTCGTATTAGTTGCTTGATTTAATTTCAAGATAAGAATGAAAAGCCTTATTTATTTTAAATCGTTTCAATTTATCAGGTCTGCTTTCTGCTGTTTTACGTGACATTACTTCAAGCTTATTACTGTCCTCAATATTGTATTGAAATCTAAAATCACCAAAAGTAACTTCCCTATCAATAAAGATTCTATCACATAGAAGATCTAACACAACCTTCTCTTTATTCAAAGGCATCGAACACTTTTTCATCGCATGACGAATGTCGTTCTCGTTTACTACTTCTGACATTCCAGCAAACTCATATATAAGACTTTCAAAATCATCTAAGCTTATTCCATTTTCTACTAATAAAGAATCGAGCGCGTATTGAGAATATTTCTTCTGAGCATCGAGAATATCTACCTCTTCAATTTGTGTATGTTTATGGTTGATTGCATTAGCTAAAGCAGTTTTCACAACATAAATAATATCACGAGGTCTAGGAATGATATTTTGAATTATGAAATCCTTTATATCAATACCTCTAACAGTTGAACAGAAATATGTCTTCCAGATATCCTCTCCTGGAGCAACACTTGCATTGAACTTGAATCTCTCTTCTATGATTCTAAGTAATAGTAATGTATCATCCCAATTTATTCTTGTGTAGCTAATTTTATCTCTTTCACGGGCATATTTCATTATGTAAGAAAATATATCGTTACGTAAAAATATTGTAATCGACAACTGCACCTTTTTTCTCCAACTATCGCTTTTCTTAAAATCATTGCACATCCTTTGACTAACACTGAACAAGCCAAGCAGCAGATGACATAGTATTTGAAGATCAACTCCTTGTTTCCAATTTTTGTCAAGATTATCTATTAGAATGTTATTTACAAATCAAAAGTGCACTGTTTTCTTGACGATTTACATTTCAAAAGTGCACTAATAAAAACAATAAAAAAGATGTAATCTAGAACTAAATTCTAAAGAGAAAAGAGGTTCTAAATTATGTCTAAACAATTACATAAAAACTTTGTAGATGAGCAAGTTAAATTACTATTAAAAAGTTATGTGGATAAAGAAATCAAGATTAACTATATCTTATCAATTCTCGGAATCAAAAGAAGAAGATTCTTTGAATTGCTAGCCAGATATAAAAAGGATCCGAATAATTTTTCTATCCAGTATAACAGAAAAACAATCAATCGAAAGATTGATCAAGCTATTGAAACAAATATCATCAAAGAACTAAATATAGAAAAAGATTTAATTAAAACCAAAGAAGTACCGATTAGATGTTACAATTACAGTTATATAAAAGATATCCTAGAAAATGATTATAACCAGAAGGTATCTCTTTCTACCATAATCAACCGGGCAAAAGCAAATGGATTTTACCTTACAAAACCGAAGAAAAAGGTACATGAGAAAGAAGTAATAACTAACTATCCCGGAGAGCTTATTCAACATGATTCTTCTCACCATCAGTTCTCTAAATATGCGAATAAATGGTATCTGATTACATCACTTGATGATTACAGCCGGCTTATCCTGTATGCTGTTTTGGTAGAAAGAGAGACCACCTGGACTAATATTATTGCTTTAAAGGTAGTAATATTAGGCTATGGTATACCCTATTCTTACTATGTAGATAGCTATTCTGTCTACCGCTTTGTACAAGGAAGAGATAGCAACTGGAGGAACCATTACAAACTTACCGATGAGGTTGAACCACAATGGAAACAGGTTTTAGATGATTGTGGGGTAAAGGTAAAGTATGCTTTATCTCCACAGGCCAAAGGGAAGATAGAGAGGCCTTATAGATGGATCCAAGATAGATTAGTACGGGCTTGTTACAGAGAAAGAATCTCTGATATCAAAAAAGCACAATTAGTATTAAATAGCCTTATCCAAAAATATAATCACCAATGGATTCATTCTACTACCGGAGAGGTACCCTATATTAGATTTCAAAGAGCATTAAAAGAGAAAAGATCTTTGTTTAGAGAATTTGCTGTAAGACCACCGTATAAATCAATAAAAGACATCTTCTGTTTAAGAGCGGATAGGATGGTAAATTCTTACCGCAAAGTTTCCATAAATAAATTAGAATTAAGGGTACCTAAAGCACCACTACATGAGAGAATCCAACTTCGGATTACTCCAGATAAAGAATCTGGTCTATCTGAAGTAAGATTCTGGCATGAAGATGAGCTTTTAGGTATACAAAAGGTTAAAAATAGTGAGCTTAATTTAGTTCACTTTTAACCCTTTAAATAATAAATTACTTACATCTAAATAATTTGTAAAAAATGCTATAATTTTAGCCTTTAGATAGTGCACTTTTGATTTGTAAAAGAGTGCACTTTTGAAACGTAACTAACAGATTATCTATTAGAATAGATACTCGATTTTTATCATGCAAAACTCTTCCTAATGTTTTTCTAAGTTTCCAAATTATCTCATCGTGAAGCAATTCACTTATCTTTATCCTCTGGTCTGCTGCAATGGTGCTATTACCTATCTCTTTTACGCGGTTGACTGCATATTCAAGACGAATTGAGAAATCAGATTTAATAAGATGCTCGTTTTGCTCAACTAGTTCCATTAAACTGATTTCGAATTTAGAAAAGTCATAGTATTTAGGCTTTTCAGATAACGTTTTGTACACACTTCTAGCAAGTTCGGTATAAACTAGGAATTTCCAGAAGCTTTCGACCAGAAATCCTTTCTCTGATATTGGAATAGATTGCTGCATCATACGTATAAGACCTTCAAGTTCATATCCAATAGGCTTAATTAAACAAATGTGGTTCCGTTTATCAGATGATAACTCATCCTGGAGTTTGTAAAGTATTGCGGATTTCCCTGAACCCTTTCGACCAATAAATATACAATTTGTCGAATTCAAAGCCTCTTTGTACATCGATGTCTCAACAAAATATTTCGATATTTCCTCTTGTTCCTGCTCTGCTATATAATCACCAATAGAAATTTGTGCTAATAGAGACTGTGCTCTAAATTTGTGGCTATATTTTTCATCAGCCTTTTTCGCATCAATATATGTTTTTTCTTTTTCACTAAGCCATTGATCCACGATTTCTTGGCATTCTGAGGCAGTCTTATGAGTTTTTAATAATTCTTTATAATCTATTGGTGAATTAAAAGGTTCATGTGCTAACATGAGAAGATGTTTACCAAGTCCAAAAGCCATTCCTGAGATAAACGATATTTTGGCATTATGTAGTTTCCGTCCCGTGCGGTCTTGGGCTAAAAAATGTGCAATTACACAGAACGAACTTGTAACTTCTTCAACATACCATGAAAGAGGGTGTATTCTTACTTCTTGTGGATCATCAGTCACATGTTTAATTTTAGACTCTGTAATTCTTCTCGACAGTCTTATAGATGACTCAGTCTCTATTTCACTTTTTAAATAAAGCAAAGTTAAAGGCCTATGAGATTGTTTAATAATAGACTTAACGGATTGTCTATAAAGTGTATTTTTTAAATCATTGTATGGTTCTTCTTTATAAAACGCTTCTCTAATATCTCTTGTGTTACTATATGAAGAATAACCAATTGTTGTAAGGTTGAACTTGTCAAAATCCGATTTCGCCTTCTCTATACTAGGATCGAGGAAGATAAAAATACGTTTATCTTTTGCAACAGCATATCCAAGTTCAAAAAGAACATTATTATTTAGGTTTGTAAGATCAAAAAGAATTAAGTCACAACTGTCAATTTCCTTACAAATCTCGATTATTATGAACTTTCCTGTAGTAGAAGTTTTTTTCCATCCAATTACTTCTACTACTTGGTCATTATTCAACTTCTCTATTGCTGTTTCTATAATTTCCGAGTGCGAAAGTGGTTTGGACGGGTACGCAAAGAAACACTTAACTTTTTTCATTTTTAACCTCACATAATAAGATAATAATTTTTAACTATAGAAAATTTTGGGGTCAGGTTTCACAAGTTCACAAAAAAGCTATTTCTTTTATTGTTGCATTGTTTTTTTTAATATAGATTTATATTTATAAAGCGATTTTCAACAATTATAAACAAAAAAGACAGAGTATAAAATAATGAAATTACTCTCTTACTCTGTCCTTTTACCTGAAAGATTCTTCCTAAGAAATTAGGAAATACTTTTTAGTAAACTCTGTGTGGGTTTTCCTAAAGATTAGGAATTGCCCCTTCGGTGCTTTTTTGTATAAAGCTCTCCAGAGTTCTGTCCGGTAACGGTTCTTTTACCTGAAAGTTTCAATACTTTTGGTATCTTGCCTCTTCGGCTCCTTTTCTTTTATGATGGAAAGAAAAAGAATCTCCCGTTATCTTCATACAGGTTAAAATATTAAATTTATTTAAAATTATAGAAATATAAAAATTTATTTGAGTGAAATATTTCACGTATTACATTATGTATACTACATAACTTTTAAAAGTCCTTCTTTTTTCCAAAAATAAAGAACCAAAACTTTTATTAAAGAAAAAGGTTATAAAAAATAGGGTCTATTTATTATAACTGTCGCGCTATGGTCCTATAATCACAATAATTCCAGGGGTTAACTTTATAGCTTTTCACAATATACCCTTCGCCCTCCGGCCACTTGGTAAAATTATACACACAGTCTTCAATGGTATCTAGCGTGTTAAAATAGCCTGTTGGATAAATATTTCTACCGCTAATATAACCATATTTAGCTAATGTGTACCCGGGGTACTGGTCTGTATTTTTATGTGCAAAAACAGTTATAACGTGGGCCAAAAATTCGTTAAAAAATTCTATTCTTACAGAATATACAACGTAGTTATGGTAGTGTAGAACATAACAACTAAAAATACTATAGTCGGCACAGTCTCCTTCTTTTTTAAGAAAAAAATCATAAGGAGTATATCTCCCAATGTGGGGTACATATTGGGTGCTATCCTTTAAATAACTCATTAATTTAGATGGGGTGTCTAATTCGTTTAACAAAGAAATAAATTGGGGATCATATTCATCCATCCCGCCATTATCTGGAATAATTGGTGGTGTTATTACCCAGCTGCAACCTGCAAAAAATAAGCAAAAAAATAGTGCAATTCCTAAAACAAATAATTTCTTCATAGTTACCTTTATCGTATTAGAATTTATCAAATCTTTCTTACTGTTGGCTTTAAATATGACAATGGACGGTTCTTTGTTAATTTACAATCTTTCCATACCCAATCCACTCTTTTATTATTTCTCTCCTCTTTTCTTCCAGGACAACCCAAAAGTTACCGGACTATTGAATTGGTACGCCTTCCCTATTTATCTAATTTAAAAGTAAAATATTAATTGTTTAAAAAAATGGGATGTGTCCTTATTTATTTACTATGCTGTCAATATGGTATATCATCTGTTATATTTCAAAACCTGAGCCTATCTATTCCTATGTCCTTAAATTTCTAAAAAATATTTTTCTTTTATCCTTTTTAATAACTAAGCCTATTCTTGTTTTTTAAAATCTCAATCCTGAGCTTTAGAATTCCCAGTAAAATTCTTAATAGCTGTCCTTTTTTTGTAAATCTTCTATGAATTCTATACATTAAAGTAAGTAAACAAAACAACGCAAAACTTATTAATATACTAAGCGAAATGCTAGAAAAAGGTAAACTCTGCAACAGCCCAAATAAAAAAATAGATAAAAATGTAGTCATAATTAAAATAATTAATATATCAATACTCATATTGTTAATATAAGGCGGGTGGTATTCTTCATATATTTTTCCAAAATAATTGTACTTTATCTGGTTTGCTAAAAACTGTCTTTCATATATTATATAATTAATTTTAATCACCAAAATAATTCCTACTAATGTAACCCCAGTAAGAACAATATATAATGGTATATACTTTGGTAGAAAAAATCCTTGACCTTTTTCATTAATTATTGAAGCTATAATAGCAATCATTGCAACATATATTGATAAAAATGTAGTTCTTTCAATAGCATTTGTATTTACGCTTTGCTCTAACTGTGAATAAATTTCACATAAGTAAGAAGCTTTGGCATTCATTCCAATTCCTTTATTGTTGTTCATTTTCTCACCTCGACTTTTTTGAAAATTTCGGAATACAAAAATAAATATTCTCACTAGTTGGAATTACAGTAAAAAAAATTATAAATTACTGCAATGCATGCAATGCAATTGAAATTATTTATAAATTAAAGCAACCAAGGCTCTCTAAAAATCACTTTCCAGTCGTATTGATATACTGGTAATATAGATGTTAAAGAAACTGCACGAAATAAACGATAGCACATTTTCAAAAGTTCTTCCAAGAAATCTATACAATCATCAAGCTCTTTAAATGTAGGAACATTCTTAATGACTCCTTTATCAAAATGTGCAATCCTTTGATCAGCATATTTTTCGCACTTCCGTGCTTTTATCTTCAGTTCTTCAAGCTTCAATCTAATTAAATCAGGGTCAACGTGACTTCCAACCTTGCCAGCAAATTTATCGAAATGTTTATTGGCAAGATGCTCAACTGCACACCCCTTATAAAGAGCAACAAAACGATTCCTTGAAAGAATTTCAGGAGTATCACAAATTTCCTTTAAAAGCTTTGCAAATGATATGCTATCTTCATCAATCTTTATCTGCCTTCGAACCCCCATTAATGCTGAAATAACATATGTACTTCCTAAAAATTCATAAAATGAGCTAGGTTTTTGTATTTTTGGATTATTTTTTATTATATTTTGAACTTCCCAGAAGATATTTCTATTAACTGATAGTCTCGTGATCTCCAAATAAATAACGTCAAGCCACTTATTCCATTTATTGAATTTATTTTCCATTATTTAATTTCACCTAACTTGTTTGTATTAGAGAAGTTACCGGAGTCATATTTTTATTCTTAATAAATATATTTCATTCTTTCAAATAAATCCTTCAATTTAATGCGATTAAAGGTGTTTCCCTCAATCTTTTTTTTACTACAACATTAGTGCTACAATCAAGCGCTTTTATGAAAGGTTATAAAAATTTACTAAATGATTGAGCCAGTACACCGATTTTCTTTTCTAGTACTTCCATTCAACATGCCCAAGCGGTGAACGATTAAGTTCTTCCCGGAGATGCTTCCACTTAGGTGAAAACTTATCCATATGAGCCGTAAACTTTTCATTGTGCTTTCGTTCGAGCAAATGCACCATCTCATGAATAAGTATATATTCTATACTCTCGATTGGTTTTTTTGCTAACTCAGTATTAAGCCAAATTCTTTTTGCTTTGGGATTGCAAGTGCCCCATTTTGTTTTCATTATTCTGATACGTATGTCGGCCACTTTTACATTCATCTTTTTTTCTAACTTTGCAACATACTGCGGTACTAACGTTCTGAGCTGTTGTCTGTACCAGCTTTGTAAAATCTTTCTCCTCTGTGTTATAGATGTCCCTTTACGAATATAAAGCTCAATAGTATTGTGTTTCAAAACTACTTTTGGTGCAGTATTCTGTTCTGCTATCTTCAACAAATATCTTTGTCCGAGATAGTAATGACTTTCGCGAGTGATGTACTCCCGGGCTGTTTCTCTTTTTTGATTTTTAAGTTTTGCTTGCTGTTTTCGTATCCAGCCCAGTTTTGAAATACTAAAAAGGCGAATAGTTTCTAAGTCCATTTGTAGTGGTGCCGAAATGGTCACTCTGCCTTGAGGAGGGTGCACGCTCAAGTGAACATTTTTAATATCTTTGTGAATAACATTTATAGAAATGTCTCCCACATTAATTGTATTATAATTAGTATTCATTTTGCTGTTTTATAATTTGAAAGATTCTTTCAACTTCAGATTTATCTTTCAACTCCTTATATATAGCTTGTTTGATCAAATTTTCGGCTGGGATGTTTCCCCGCCAATCAGCACACCTGCTGAAATGTACTGCTTCATCCACCAAAATTGCCAATTCCTCATTCTTCCCAAGATTGTTATACAGAGCTCGTTGCGCGTTTGTCTTTATTCCAGTCGGCAGATCATCATGAGCAGGATTCTTCACACGTTTTGCCAGTTCAGCAATTTTTTTCAAATACTCTTCGTAGCTCACTGCATTTGCTTTTCGTTCTCTAATAATTTCACTTAAGAGCTTAGACATATCGTCAAAATACGCGGGGTCAATCAAATGGTCTTTGATAATTTTAACACGCACATTGTTTTCAATCGTTTCAGCAACTGCTTCTTTACTGCTCCTTATTCCTTCGGGAAGATTTTTAATTGCCTCAAAGATACCACTGTTTATCATAATATCAAGTAATGACTGATCACCAAAAGGATCAATCCGTCTGCTATCTTCTGCTTGAATATAGGTATCAATCAAGTGTCGCATATCGGCCTCATAGGTTTTGAGGTCGAGTTTTTCACCACTTGCCATACGAATCTCTTCTCTCAATTTCAAATATTTATTAACCTTATTTTTTATCACTTTAATTTCATCAGTGCTATATCCGGCTTCACTCATCTCGTCTGCAATATTGGCGTAGGATCGTATCAATTTAACCGTGTACTTGTAAAGTGCGGTTCGCTTCATTTCACTATTTTTCAAGTCTTGTTTGTTTTCTGGATTGCCACAGAAATAACGGATGTACGCCAAATTATCTTTTGGCGGCAATACCGGCTCACAGACCAAAGCTATGGCTTCCAGCGCGACATCCAATCGCTCCTTGCCTTTAGCTAAACGATCCTTCAATAAAATATCGATGTCTTTTTTATCTAAATCTTCAGGACAATCCAATTCAGAAGCGTAAACAGAATAGGCGCCTTCTAACTTGGTGAATAGATCTTTATAATCTACAATATATCCGAAATCTTTGTCTTCACTATCCAAGCGGTTCACACGACAGATTGCTTGAAACAGACCATGATCTTGCATTTTCTTGTTTATATACAAATAGGTACAAGGCGGTGCGTCAAAACCAACCAGAAGCTTATCCACCACAATGAGCAGTTTCATATTAGCAGGCTCTTCGACAAATTTTGTCCTGGCTTTGTCCTCGTAGGTTTCTGATTTTGATTTACCTGGTTCCGGAGAGATATCTTTCAGAAACTCGGAGTATATTTTATACACATATTCCTTCCCGGTCTCTGTATTTTCGCCTATATCTTCGTTAGTAATATCTTTAGTGGCAGGATTATATGAAGTAATCAGAGCACATTTATCCTTAAGTGGTGTATTTTGAAACATCTCAAAATAGCGAGTTGCTTCATGAATACTCCCCGCAATTAAAATTGCATTTCCAAATTCGGAATTGAGGCGTGGCTTCGTGCTGAAATCGAACACTACATCTTGCACGATTTTTTCTAGCCGCGATTTGGAACTTAAAACCTGCTGCATCGTACCCCACTTCCTTTTCAGTTCATGCTTTTGAAAATCATTCAGCCCTTTTGTTTTAGCTTCAAACCACGCATCTACTTTTTCCTTAGAAGAAAGCTTTGTATCGATATCACGCGCTTCATACATCAGATCCAAAACTACGCCGTCCTCTACTGCTTCATTAAATTTATAGGTATCAATATATTGCCCGAACACATCGTGAGTAGTTTGTTTATCTTTTTTGAGTAAGGGCGTTCCGGTAAAGCCGATAAATACAGAATTTTTTAAAATTGCTTTCATTGCTTTGTGCATCTTGCCGGATTCAGAGCGATGACACTCATCTACAAATATAAATAACTCGCCCACTGTATTACTCGGACCGCTCTTTAGTTCTTCAATATATGCATCAAAATTATCTACATCGCGAGCGCTAAATTTGTGAATAAGAGAGCAAAGCAAGCGAGGCAAGGAATTGTTCAATTTTTCCATTAAATCCTTCCCACTTATTGCCTGCACAATGTCTTTTTCCCCTACTTCCTCAAAAACCCTTTTTATTTGTTTATCTAGTTCAATACGATCCGTCACAATAACAACTCGCGCATTGGGATAATTTTCCAGAATCCACTTAGCAAGCCACACCATTATCAAGCTCTTTCCGCTGCCCTGGGTGTGCCAAATGATTCCACCTTCTCGTCTGCGAACAAAATCCTGCGCCGCTTTAGTAGCAAAGTACTGATGAGGTCTTGGCAGTTTTTTGATTCCGCCGTCAAACAACACAAAATCATATAATATTTCCAAAAATCGTTTTTTATCGCACATCTTGAGCAGGTATTTATCGAGCTGGAGCATACTGTCATCCCGCTCGTCTTCCTTCCATTTCAAATAATATTTTTCCGGTGTAAGAATAGTTCCACATCTCAAGCCTTCGGTATCATTGCCGGCAAAGATAAATTGAATCGTAGAAAAGAATGATTGAATAAACTCTTTTTTTTTGATTGACAATGCTCTGGCGGATTCCATCGCCAATAGATACTGTGCTTCGCTTGAGCTCCAGCACACCAAGGGCGATGCCGTTCACGTATAAAACAATGTCGGGGCGCTTTTCACGATTACCTTGAATTGTCACCTCTTCTGCAATAGCAAAAATATTATTTTCTGGATTTTCCCAGTCAATCAACAGTACTTGTTGATTATTTTCTCCGGCATTTTCTACAACTCCAATTCCATAGCGAAGCAATTTATAAACATTCTGATTATTGGTATAGAGGCTTTCGCCGTAATTGTTAGCTGTGCTTCGGAGTTTGTGCAAAGCGCGCGTGATCAAGGTATCGCTATATCCACGACTGGACAGATATTTCCTTACCTCTGATTCCTCGATGTTACTATTATCCGGTCGATCTTCCCAATTGCCCAGATACGCATATTCAAGTTTATCGCGAAACAATGCTACAATTCTATCTTGTGTTTTGCGTTCTATTTGTCCGACACTTTGATTAATTGTTGTCATATATTCGTATTCTCCCTGTTAACAGTTGTTGCATCATACCCTGCTTGAGCATGGTGTATTTATCTTTCTTTTGCTCCAAGCTTTCAATCTCTGCATCCATATCGGAGAGGATGGCGGCAATGGCAGTTTGTTCTTCTTTTCTGGGAAAAGCAAAACTCAACTCAGCTATTTGTTTTCCATTAAGAGAGGGTAAGGCCGTTGCACTTACTAATTTTCCCAATTGAATGCTTAAAAAAAGATAATGTAAAAACCTATAATCAGACTGGAATTCATCAAAGATAAAAGCCATCATATTATTATCGATGCAACTTTCCATGAATAATATTTTCTTACGTTCTAAATAGATAGCTGCACCGATTTTTGCAAATACTATTGTATGTTCTGGAAAAATGTTGGCTCCAATTATTTTTTTTGTACTTTCATCAATCCAATTATTTGAATTCCGCATGAATTTCTGATTACCGTCATTATTCATGTCGGAAACCTTATAAAATGGATATTTGCTTCCAACTTTGCCCTGATATTTTATAGGGAAACCGCTACCACCTTTGAATTTTCCAATCTCCCCTAACTTCTTTACCTCCCATTCCCCACTGAACCCCGGCAATCTTTTTTTGCCGGTGAGGAGCTGCTGCATCGTGCCTTGCTTGATGGCTTTCTTTTTAGCGATCAGTTTTTCCAAGTGTTCTATCAATGCATCAGTGTCAGAGAGAACAGTGGCAATGGCAGTTTGCTCTTTTGGTTTTGGAATATTCAGATAAAAATTAAGTAACCATGGCACTCTTAGACTTGGCTGCGCTTGATTCATCATAACTTGACTTAGTTGCTTTCTAAAGTTTGTTGATCTTGTCCAATAAAATACATACATGGGATCAATCTCTTTTATGCGTAAGGCAACGAGATTTTGAGCGATTGTTCCTCGAGTATGCTTCATTATTGCACTGGCACCAGAATATTCACCGACAGTAGAAATCAATACATCTACTTTCAAGGGATGTTCTCGAAACCAATGATCAAAGGTGTATTTAGAAACAAATTTAGTTACACTCGAATAATCTGGATATTGATTAACAAAACTAATTGATGCAGTTTCGATCAACTCAATATTTGCATTATCTGAGTAAGGTGGGGTTTTGTCTCTGTTATCTATTACTTTCGATACAACCTCTTTTAGTTGTTTAACGCCCCAATCTTCCGGGATTACTCCTATCTTGGTTTGTTTGTATCCTTTTTTGATTATTACATCTGTTACCATATGAACCCCATTTTTTTAAGATGTGCATCTACTTTATTAGAAAGTGTTTCGGTTTCGGTGACGAGTATTGGTAAGGGTGTGACATAACGGTCAGCGAGTTCTTTTATACGCTCTGTGAGTCGCTGGCTGATGCGATCCATTTCACCCTTGACCGCCTTCTCGAGAGCCGCCATCCATTTGTCATCCACCACTAAAACCTTGATCTCTGATTCGGTAAATACCTTGTATTTGGCAATTACTTTGGCATCGAGGGCTTTCCCGGCTTCTTTGATTTTCTTCTTCGCTTCGGATTCTTTTTCTCCGAGCGCAAGATAATGTTCCATTACTTTCAGTTCTTCAGCATCTTCCGGCTTGTTTTTGATTTCTTTAATTCGAGATGCGACACTCGCTTTGTTTATCTTGTCAAAATTCGCAAAATATCCTTCTTCTCCGCTATTTTCTTAAATAAGCTCCTCAATTTCTCGGCTGGTGGTATCAAGATTGGCTTGTAAAACTTCTATCGCCTGCTTTTCACCAGCAAAATAACGATTTATCACCAGATACTTGGGTACAAGGTCACATTCCATTTCCCCTTTTTTACCTTCTACTGCCATAAGCTCCGCCTTCCAGCCATTGACAGCAATTAAATACATATCATCTTGCATTGTATCCGCCCAATACGTCATCAAATGCTGATAAATATCATACTTATCAATTAAATGAGTTTTGCTAAACGTTGCCAGAATATCCTCGAATACTCCATAAATAATTTCCTTTGGCTTCACACCAATGGTCAAATTTTTGAGGAGAACGGTATTTTTTTCTTTCCAGGAGGCAAAAGCCGCCTCTATTGTTTGGGCGTATTTAGTAAATTCTGGATGTAAAAAAATAGTGTGCCTGATTTCTTCCTGTGCTATCTCGAGCGTGCTATATCCCTTTCTCTTACTTTCGCCAAAAAGCGAATTTTTGAGCGTCGGATACACACTCCAGTAGTTTTGTAAATCTTCAATGTCTTGAGTTGGAATATCGCCTTTGAGATGTGCTTCAATATCTTGAATGTCTTCTGCTTCTTGACTGTCTATGTAGCGGGGTATATTGAGATTGAATTCATTTTTCTCAATTTCCACCACACTCACCATGCGGGAATATTTCGGAATTTCCAATTGCCTATTGAACACATCAACAATCTTGTGAATATCCTGGGCGCGCAGACGGTTTTTGTTGCCATCTTTTACAAAACCCTTGCTCGCATCAATTATAAAAATACCTTTGCGGTTGTCGGCGTTTTCTTTATCAAGCACGATGATACAGGCGGGAATACCCGTACCATAGAAAAGGTTAGCAGGTAATCCAATGATACCTTTGATGTAACCACGACGGATAATGTTGGTACGAATCCCTGCTTCAGCATTACCTCGGAAGAGCACGCCGTGAGGAGCAACGCACGCACCTTTTCCGGTGGTTTTCAGTGAATGGATAATATGAAGGATAAAAGCATAATCGCCATTTTTGGCTGGCGGTGTACCAAAGTCCTGGAACCTTCCGAACACATCATGTACAGGGTCAACGCCACTACTCCATGATTTGAACGAGAATGGAGGATTGGCTATTACAAAATCAAAGGTCTTGATTTGGCTGCCATCTTTGAAAAGTGGAGTGGAGAGAGTGTTCTCTCTCTCTCAATTATTGATGTTGGGTTATTATGTAAAATCATGTTCATTCGAGCCAAAGCTGCAGTTGCGTTATCCATTTCTTGCCCGTAGAGTTTCACATTCTTGTCTGTTTCATCCGCTACTTTCAAAAGCAATGAACCGGAACCACATGTTGGGTCATAAACGGTTGGGGTATTGTTTGTCGTCCTTGCAATACCAATAGTCTTGGCGATAATACGGCTCACTTCGGCAGGAGTGTAGAACTGTCCTTTGCTCTTACCGCTCTGGGTGGCAAAATTTTTCATCAAATATTCATAGGCGTCACCGAGAATATCATCACCTTCAGCATGGTTTTTACTAAAATCAAGAGCGGGATTTTCAAAAATGGCGATCAGCTTTGTTAGCCGATCAACCATATCTTTACCGCTACCTAATTTTGTTGGGTCATTAAAATCAACAGCGAGTTTTCCAAGCGATGGATTTGCCTCTTCAATCTTTTGGATAATTTTTTTATTAATATCATCACCAATAGTCACCTTGCCCTTGAGTGCTACCATATCCTTAAAGCTTGAACCTTCAGGAATAGTGATCGGGGCATAAGTCACGCCAGCATATTTGTCGGAGATGTATTTAATAAACAACAAAACCAGCACATAGTCTTTGTACTGTGAAGCATCCATCCCTCCTCGTAGCTCGTCGCAGCTCTTCCAAATTGAACTATATAGTTGTGATTTTTTGATTGCCATAGTTTATTTCCTTTTTAAAAAGTAATATTGTATTTCATTTAGCGAATAAAAAATATCTTTTATAATTTTTTACTACATCATAATAATACAACAAACAGATTATAAAATCCTTCTTTTTTTAAAATATATTTCAAACTTTCAAGTATATAGTTCTTGGTATTTACCGATAAATCGGTAAATACGGTTTCAGGTTTTTAGAAATAACAGAAAATAGCAAAAAGCGAGTTGCGGTAAATCCCGGAATATCGCAATAAATGTCCTGATAAATCAGGGGATATCAGGGATCAGGTTAGTGTTGAGGCAATAAATAAGCAATGAACTTATTTCTTTTGAATTTCTATTTTAATGACTTATAATATTTAATGTTTGTAAATATAAATTGGGTGGTAAATATGAAAAAAAAATTGAAGAATTAATTAAAGAAAAAGCTAATAATATTTACGAAAAATATTATTCAAATACTCCAGATTTTGCACTAAATGAAAAACAAAACGATAAAGCAAATTTTATCAATAAAATTTCTATTATCTTAAAAAAAACATTAATCACTCCAAAAAGAAAAAGATATTTAGATAAAACTTATGATTTAGCCGCCACCGATACTTTTGGAGCCGATTCAAATATATTTTTCTCTCCAAATTTTGAGGAATCACTAAAATATCTCTCACCTTTGGCCGCATTAGGACTTTTTAAAGAAAAATATTTAGGCGATGTTAACAGATTTTATGCTGATGAACACCTAATTTATCAAAAAGACAACGGGATTCTCCCATATTTTACAGTAAAAGAATTATCTTGCTTATATAAAAATTTTGCTTTGTTTATTGAAGATAATAGTGAATCTTTAATAGAAAGGGGCTGGCCTGATTACACTTTTACTGACAGTGCATGGCTTTTTTGTAAATTAGCCCCGAACTATCCAATAGAAATACCAATTTGCATTAAAAACTTTGATAAATTAAAAAATCCAAGTAGTGACCCTTATTTTTTCTTAAAAAGATATTTTTTAAATAAAACCAATCAATTTAAAAAATACAAACCTAAAAGGGTTTCATTATCGGAAATATTATCTTATAGAGAACTTGGTTTTATTGAAGATATGAGGTATAAATTTTTAGGCTTAAAAAAAACAATTTTAAATGAAATTAATCAATATCTTTTTTTGAAAACAACCGATAAAGATGTTTGGTTTAAAAATTGCGCAAAAATACTTTATAGCAGTTTCTCACAAAAAGATCTTCAAATTATAGCATCCATTGAAAAAAAATATAATGAAATTAAAATATTTAACAATACATTAAATGGGGGCTTAAACGGGTTATTAGAAAATATTTTCTTTTTATATGAGGAATGCAAATTTGAGAAAATGACCCTGGAAAAAAATACCATAAATTCAATTTTAAAAGGATCGAAATTCAATCATCAAGGAAAGTTCAGATCGTATTATCAATTAGCCCAATTTGCAGAAGATGATTATGAGAATAAACGATTTAATAAAATGAAAAATAAATTAAATAATGAACTTGATAAAATCGAGAAAGAAATAATAAAAAATAAACCATTTATGTCTGATACTTTAGACTTTATTAAAAAAGAGTGTTTGAATGTAGACTATTTATTAAAACAAAAATATCATCCCTTTATAGATAGTCTTATTAAAAGCCTTGAAACAGGAGAAAGCTTTGAAATATGCATACCATTTTTAAACCGATTGCCAGCCACATCCCCAAAAAGAATAACTCCCTTAAAACTTCCATCTGATATAAAGTGGGAACATATCACTATACAATTCTTGGATTATGATAAAGTTAGAATTCAGGCACCTAATAAATTTAGTAAAGTAGTAAATTTTCGGAAAATGGGTTTTGAAAACCAAAAGAATGGGAAACCAAATAAGCAATGGGAATTATTTTATAATCTTTCACGATATAGAGGAGATCTATCCTGGACAATAACCACTTATAGAAAAAAGTTGACTCCCACCCCCTTTCCACTCCAAAAATAAGAAAGCAGATTCAAAGATTATCCGAAAGCCTAAAACAATACTTCAATATCAATGAGGCTCCGTTTTACGATTATGTAAAATATGAGGCCTATAAAACCAAGTTCTTCCTACTCCCCGATCCGCTCAATACTAAAAACCTCTGTGACGTCACAGAGACCTTCTAAATTATTTTCCAAAATTTAAATCCTTTATTTGCAACGCTTCTGACACTTTTTTTTCGTCCTGTGTGACATGTCACTAATTATATATAGAGGTGAAAACATATGGCGAATAAAATATCTCCCAAATATTCTAAAGATTTTTTGCATAGGACTATAGAAGTATGGCAGCCCTACTTCCCTACTCCGCTGTCCTTAAAAGATGCAAGAGAGATCATTGATAACATGACCGCTCTATTTAACTTTTTGATCAAGCATGACAGAAGATCAGATAGGAATAAATAACGGATCTATTAAAAATTTATTAAAGTGTCAGGAGGGTAAGTAGAATCATTGAAAAGTAGAATTTTTCATTTATGGGATAACCAAGCGAAAAGAATCGTATCTGTTGAAGCGACAAAAAGAGAGGGTAAAAACTGGATAGCTCTGTGTCCTTTTCATCCGGATAAAAACCGGCCTAATTTATACATTGACGAAGAAAAAGAAAAATATCACTGCTTTGCCTGCAATAGAAAAGGTTTTCTCTATAATCCGAAATACCGGAAATTAAGATATAGTTATCATAGAAATATTGCGGCCACTTATAATTATAAAGATGAAAAAGGAAATGTATTATACCAGGTGGTCCGCTATCATCCTAAAGGATTCAGCCAGAGAAGACCTGACGGAAATGATGATTGGATCTGGAACATGAAGGGCGTCAATCCGGTACCGTATCACCTGCCTGAAATCATCCAGTCCATAGAACCGGTGATGATCGTAGAGGGAGAAAAAGATGTCGAAAGCTTAAGAAGAATGGGCTTCACTGCGACAACCAGCCCGATGGGAGCAGGAAAATGGAGGGAGTCTTATAATAAATATCTAAAAGGTAAAGAAGTCATTCTTATTCCTGATCATGACCAGGCAGGATATCAGCACTGCCGGAATATTGGTCAATCTCTCTGTGGAATAGCCAAAAAAATCAAATGGTTAGAACTGCCTGGTTTAAAAGAAAAGGAAGATGTCAGCGACTGGATCGAAAAAGGCAATACCAAAGATAAGCTTTTGCAGTTAATCAAGGCAGCACCTGATTTTATTCCTAAAAAAATTGATGAAAGAAAAAGAACCGGAAAGTCAGCTCATTCAATATTGAAAGACAGGACAAAATCTATTGTTCCCGATCTTATCCATTTAGTTGGAGACCAAGGCAGAACTAAATATCTTTTCTGCAAAAAAGGACAATGGCTCATTGAAGAATATTTTATTAAAGATGGTAAAAGATATTCTCCAAAACAAAATCTTCCCATTAAAATATTGGATGCCAATATTATCAATCAATCTCTAAAGATAGATATTACCAGGCTTGCCACTGAAATTAATGCATTTATAAAAAGCTATTTAGAGATGCCGCTTGATTCAGATTACTTGATTCTTACCATGTGGGTTTTTCATACTTATATCATTGAAAAATTCAATACCACCCCTATTCTCTATTTTTACGGTGTCAAGGAAACAGGGAAATTGAGAGCCGGAGAAGTATTGAGCGAGCTGGCCTTTCGAGCCCAAAGGTTAACCTCTCTCACTGAGGCAACTTTGTTTCGTTCGGTGGAATTGTTCAAACCTGCGCTCATCATCGATGAGATAAAACTCCTGGGAAAAGGAGGAAATCAGGGACTGGCGGATCTGATAAAGACCACTTATAAACGGGGATTAAAAGTATCAAGAATCAACTTGAATAAATATGGTGAAGACCAGATTGAATATTATGACACCTTTACTCCCCTGGTCATCTGTACTACGGAAAGCATTCCCGATATTATTGAAAGCAGGTGCATTCTCTTTATCATGCAGAAAAACAGCAATCCTCAAATAGAAAGAAAGATTGATATGAAATGGGCTAATGACTTAAGGGAAAGACTAACCATTTTTCGGGCAAATTATATTAATCGCGAACTACCGGAAGCGCAGCATATTGCCAGGGGAAGACTGAATGAAATCATGTTTCCCCTGTATCGAACTTTATTGATATGCGAACCGGAGAGAAAAAGTGAATTTATCAATATCGTGAAACAGATACAAAGACATAAAGATAATGAAGAAGGCATGGGATTGGAAGCAGAAATTGTAAAAGCCATCGATGATGAATACCGGGAGAATCAGGAGAGGCAATTTTTAACCCAGGCCATTTCCACACGCATCAATGAGTTCCGATCAGAGAATGAAGCCATTTCCGATCGAGCAGTCAATCACCGGATCAGGAGATTGGGATTTAGTAAAGTAAGATTCAGGAACGGTAGAATGGGCTTTCACATAAATACGGAAAGGCTGCGCTCTCTAAAAAATAAATATCAGATTGAGGATAAAACTGAAGGTTCTGAAGCTTATGAAGGATAATATGAAATGCGGGATGCTACTTTTAAACAGCCTGGGGACAGGAAACGTAATCGCCGCTTTTGTTTTGGCACAAGGGTTTTATGCACTTCTTCTCTTTTCGGAATCCTTCGCTTATCTCTTAACAAGCTTCATAAGCTTCATAAGCTTCAGGAAATTGAAAAAGGTTGTGGAAAACTCATCCTTTAAAAAAATGTGTGCATTCATTAAAAAATGGAATGATCATTATAACTTTTCAGTAACAATAATGGAGGAAAAATTAAACCAATGAAAAAATTTGAAAATAAATCTTTTTTGCTATATAATGCGTATATGGATGATTTAATGAAGAAATTAGAAATTTATCGGTTTGAAAATCGAATCAGCCAAAGAAAATTGGCTGACCTACTACATATCCACTTCTCAACCGTAAACCGCTGGTTCAACGGAAAAACCAAACCCAACAAAATTCAGAGCTATCACATCAAGAAATTACTTGAGGATTACAATTTCCAGGGATAGAACTTTTAAAATATTTGACATATTAATATTTTCTAAAAGGCGGACCATATGAAAGCAGTATTATATGCACGAGTTTCCAGTAAAGAACAGGAAGAAGAAGGCTACTCTGTCCCTGCACAATTAAAGCTCCTGAAAGACTATGCCCGAAAACATAATTTCAAGATAATCCAGGAATTTATTGACGTTGAAACTGCAAAACGAGCTGGTAGGACTAATTTTAATCAAATGATTGAATTCTTTCAATCAAACAAAAATATCAGATTCCTTCTTTGCGAAAAGACAGACCGTTTATATAGAAACTTCAAAGATTATGTCAATCTGGAAGAGTTTAATCTGACTATTCACTTAGTTAAAGAAAATGAAATTTTATCAAAAGAATCCAAATCCCATCAAAAATTCATCCACGGTATTAAAGTCTTGATGGCTAAAAATTATATCGATAAC